>OGXP01000292.1_pt1 | contig 59761 bp, 47 predicted proteins | sample 1576351 | NCBI WGS metagenome assembly OGXP01 (sample SAMEA3541517, study PRJEB24748) | human gut metagenome | biome: human gut; feature: human-associated habitat; material: faeces | place: China | collected 2012
TTAAAAACTGCCAAGAAGAACTCTTTAGAAGTTTTCTCAGGATGCCGTATTGCCAATTCTTTTAGAAACGAATACCGTTTTGCAATATCTTTTATCTTTTTATAATCTTCAAAATTCATATTCTGTTTTTGTTTTATAAAGCAACTAATGGTTTAGCAGGGAACGGCTTGCCGTTACCCTGCTTCGTTAACATCATATTGTACGCATTATTCAGCTTCGTTTGGGTTACCGACCAGTCTTTTCTCTACGACCCGAACAAGCTGATATTTGTATATGCTACCGTCTGCTGGTGGATTTGCCAAAGTTGTCTTATTGACACGCAAATCGTATTCGTAGCCTTTCTCATATTCAAAGCCCTGAATACCACAGAAAGCCAAAGGACGATATTCATCCTCTCCCTGTTCCTTGACGAGCATACATTCTATCGGATTTGTTTTATCCGCATCAAAAAAATCATCCATAGTTCCTGTTTCAGAAGAAACATACATCGTTACTTCTTTTGTGATGTCCTTTGGTTCATCTTCATTCGTGCAAGCTGTCAGCCCCAATATGGCAACAAAGGCTATCAGCAGCGTTCTTAAATAAAATTCCGTTCTCATACTTATTAGTGTTATTGATGTTAATGGTTTGGTGAGGAACAGCGTTAAGCTGTTATCTCGACCTTGTTACTAACTTCTATTTCAAAATCACGTTTACCAACTTGTTATAGGTCTTTTAGAGTTAAGCCATAAATCCTTAATTCGTTCAGAATAGATAAAGATTTCGTCCTCTCCTAAAGTTATGCCAAGCTCCGGTATAACAGAATAAGACCATTTAGGGATAATGTTGTATCTCTCTTTAAGTATAGGCAAAATTTTAGGAACAGCTAAATTCATTTCGTCATAATAGATATTGGGCATATCAGTAAAATGAATTTCCGTCAAAGTATCATCATCATAACGTAAAATCAAGTTGTGATACTGCTCAATATACGCTCCGTTATTAAATGCACCTGTTTTTCGTTGTCCTGCTTGTAAAGGTTTTCCAAGTATTTGATGTACTTTTTCCGCATTACAACCTAATTCAAGTATATTCAGACCAATATAAGGCCTAAGGAACAAAACATCAGGTAGATGTCCTATTTCAAGAAGTGCATTATAAGTTTGCTGATTGGTCAATGATTTTTCATACAATAACTTTTCTTGACTGGAATATAAAGTGATTTCAAACACTCCATTGCTATCCCAAATAGCCAAGTTCTTATTAGGAAATATATAGGTGTTATTATCATTCACAAATGGATTTTCTTTACGATACCATTCGGTCTTTTGGCTTAACTCTACTAATTCCCCGTCTATCCGAAAGGCATCATTAACAATAACAGATATGCTTCTTACAAATTGGTTATCATTACTAAAGCATATCCGGAATAGTTCTTTAGAATAATCCAATTTTAATAAATCATCTCTACTGATGTCGAGAGGAATATCATTTATTTTTGATTTTGAAATAATGTCTATCATTTACACTATTGTTAGTAATGGTTTAGCAGGGAACGGCTTGTCCGTTATCCTGCGTTGTTAGCATTATTTTTGTTGTTCATATATTGCAAAAGCAATTTTTCAATCTCTTTCGCACCTACTTCTTTTGCTAAAGCAAGAGGGCTATTACCGTTGCAGTCTTTAATATTAAGGTCTGCGTGATACTCTAAAAGTAACTGTACCAGTTCTATGTTATTATTGGCAATGGCTTCCATTATCGGATATACTTTGTAAGTGTCGTATGGAGTTTGATAACCATTTACGTGAATACTATACTCCAGCAAGATACGGGCTAACTTTACGTTAGACAATTTGCAGGCGTATGTCAAGAGCGTAAGACCGTATTCATCACTATATATTCTATCGTTAATGTCCTTGTACAGGGTAAGGGCATATTTCAGCACATCTTCTTTATTAAAGTAGATTGCCGTATAGAGTATATCAAACTCGTAACAATCATTACCCATTGCCATAGGTTCATCTTTTCCTGCCAGTAACCGTTTTATGGTTCCCATGTCATTGTTACGGCAAGCAATCCCCAACGGATAAAGTTGGTAAGTTTCATCCCGTATAGTATCTTGCAGCAATAGATTTGCTTTTACGCTATCCAAACAACAAAAAAGCGTTGCAAGAAAAAGTAATGTCCAATTTACAATCTTCATTATATCTACTTTTTAAGTCGCACGTTAATGCTAATGTTATCTATAAAAGCACTTGTTTGGTGTTTGCTATCTCGATAACCAACACCCGGCAGGTGCGTTTCCTAATCTCTAATATCTGTACCTCACGAATAATCCAACGGATCAAGCGAATTAGGTATTTTGGCATTGGAAGTATTAGACATATGAAGATAAATGTTCTTTGTCTTTATATCGTTATGTCCTGATAGTTCCTGTATTGTATGCAACCTTTCCATTGTCATTCACAGATTATGTTTCAATCAGTGCTTCTCTTACTCTTCGGATGTTCCGTTTGGTATAACCAAACGAGGATATAGAGGTGCGTTTGTTCAGATCGTTCACACTATTGACCCATATCTGTCCTTTGTCAAACACAATGAATATCTGCTCTCCCCATGTTAAATGCCAAATGGCAGGGTTGGTATGTGCCACGATACAATCTTCACCATAATGGTCAATCTCCCAGCCATAAGTTTCCGCCAATTTGTATATCTTGTCGTAAATCGTTTGTTTATCCGATGAAATCGGAATACTCTCGAAGTCCAGCTTGCGGCGTTGAATCCGGTAGGATACATAGGCAAGCGGCACAAGTGAGATGCCTATCCAGAAAAAGAAGTTTACGAACATATCACTTACATAAAGTTCTATACCCATCATGGAAAGGAATATTACGGAAAAAAGCAGCAACATATGTGATACACCATAGTGAGTATATGCCCAACTTATAATCAAAGGCAAGGTCTTCTTTTCCAATACAAATGCGGCAAGAGCGGCATCCTTCTCCTGACGATAGCGGAACCTGTAGGCAAGCCAATATATCAGCTCGAACAATGCGCCTACAATCAGGATTATAATAAGAAAATCCATTTCATCTATTTTACTTTTCTGTGCTCTGACGGCATAGGTTTTCCCACCAAAAGTCAGTTCCTGACAAGCCACTTCATAGCCTTCACTGGTAAAATAATAGTTGTAAACGTATTCTGTCTTGCCGTTAGAACTTGAATAGGACTTGCTGTCCGGTTGGGCTGTTTTCCCATTGATGGATAGCAAGGGAGGATTCTGGTCAGGACAGGTATTGCAGGTCAGAGTAGCACGGTACTTTGCGAAACCGCCCGTCAGTTGCCTCACCTGCAAATCACATTTTAATGTACTCATATCTACTTCGGCAGGATGTACGGACACACGGTATTCCGGTGTGGTATATGTCTGGCTTCCTACTGTTACGGATGCGGCAGGGAGGTTAATCTCTCCGCTCTGCCTGAATCGTACAAGATAGCGGAAACCGGTTTCATGGTGCTTGTCTTCCACACCATTTACAAGGGCATAGCTACTGCTTTTATGCGGTTTGGGACCATTTACCTGTTCAATGCTGTCGTTAAACACCGGATAAGAAGCTGTCTCGAACTGGGAATTGACCAGTGCATACGTGAGTTCCACTACTTGCCCCACATGAATATCTCGTAACGTGTCAATCTGTATATGAAAATACACGGAATCTGTTGTATCTAAGGCATTGATCTGCACGGTCGGTAAAAATATAGACAACAACAATATGCGGATGGCCAATCCGCTCCTGATTGATTTGTTTTTTATATGGCTTATCTTTTTTATCATATATGACTATAATATATTCGATGTAATCTGTTTTATTTCTCATAGCATAATAGTCATACCCTATGAATCATCCAGCGTATCGAACGGATTGGGTATGCTTGACTTGTGAGCACTTGTCACATGAAGATAAATGCTTGTAGTTTTTATATCGTTATGTCCCAACAACTCCTGTATGGTTCTAAGGTCTGTCCCTTGTTCCAGCAGGTGCGTGGCAAAAGAGTGCCGGAGCATATGTACGTGTACCCGGTGCTTGATGCCGGCACGGTCAGCGGCCTCTTTCAGTACTTTTACCAGTGCGCTCGCCGAATATTGCTCGCCGGGAGTATCGCCCTCGAACAGCCATTTTTGTGGACGGTATTCCCTGAAATAATCCCGCAGCTCGTTCAGCACCTTTTCCGCCAGTAACGAGTAGCGGCACTTTTTCCCCTTACCCATGATGCGTACCAGCATCCGTTCGCTGTTGATGTCCTGCGGTGTCAGGTTCAGCAGCTCGCTTCTCCTCAGGCCGGCGGAATAGATAAGGGAAATCATGCAGTGGTGTTTCCGGTTCGTCAGGCAGGAGAGGATGCGTTTCACCTCGTCCCGGCTCAATACTTCGGGGAGTGTCTTGTATTCCTTCGCACGAGTAATTCCTCCGTAGTATTGCCGCTTGCCGCCTTTCACCTGCTCGTAATAGAACTTGATGGCGTTGATGCGCATGTTCTGTTGCGAAACGGAGATTTTCTTCTCGTTCACCAGATAAAGAATGTAGCTGTTGATGTCCGCCACTTTCAGGCGGTCGATGTTCCGCCCCTCGTGGTATTCCATGAAGTCACTGAAATAAGCCCGGTAGGTCTTGATAGTCGAGGGGCTGTAACGCTTCTGTTCCAGCAGTTCCAGATAGCCTTTCGGAAGAACGTACTCCCGCTGTGGCTTGGGATGCCGGACATACACCCGTCTGTAGTCTATGTAGGCGTAAGAGGAATAGCGGTCATAAAAGGAGGGAAGCCGGAAAGAGGATGCAGGCATATAGGCGCAACCGTTCCCAGCCATCTGTATGTCACTCTCCCCGGCGAGCAGCACGGTTATTGCCGGATCGTCCGCATACTCTATCCGTATGTAGTGCTCACCGTCCCTTTTTTCTCTGTACAGGACGATGTTCGACCGTTGTTTCTGTACCTTATCCATGTCGCAGGAAATTGCTTCATGCGCCAAAGATAAAATAAAATATCAGCTTTTGAACGATTGTTCAAAAATTATTTTTGTTAATCTTGCAAAAAAGGTATCAGGGCTTCAGCATGGAGTACAGGCAGTTGAGATTATCTTTCAGTTTCTTCACATCCAGACCGTTCAGGAACGACTGTTCGTAGGACATTCCCAAGAACACCTGCCGGAACAGCTCGGCAGTCCTGTCCACGTCCGTGTCTTTCTTTATTTCACCGCTGTCTTTGGCTTTCTGTATCACCGTCCTCCACAGCTCGTGCTCCTTGCTGAATATCTCTTCCATCTTCTCACGGGCTCCGGGATAGTACATCCTGACTTGGGAAAGGAAATGGAAGTAGTAGAAGTTGGGGCAGCAGTCGCTGTCGTCCATGCCGCATTCCACTTGTTTGACTATATGGCTCATGGCCGTTTCCACCCCAGCCACGTACTGGTCTATGAATTCCGCAAGCGTTCCCGCAGGTTCCGCGAACTTGTTCGCCGGTGTCTGCATCTGTATGCCGTACTTGTCCGCCACAGCCATGAACAGGTCGAGTTTGTGGGGGAAATAGTACACCACCCCCGTCTTCACCACCCCGCAGGCCTTCGCCAGCGTGCTGATGCTCGCTTTCTCATAGTTCATTCTCAAAAAGACCTTGAATGCCTTGTCTATCACTTCTTCTCGGTTGGTAATCATATCGGGTTGTCCTCTTTTATGTTTCTTTTTGCGAAGATACGCTTTTTATCTTGAAGTTTTTTTATCGGGGCACTATTCTTTCTCTCCGGCGGCCACTTCACGCCACCGCATGGCCACTCGCCCCCCGCCGTTCCCTTTCATTTTGTGCCGTAACGTCTTACCTCTACTTTCGTGCCGCAATTAACTTGATTGTATCACAATTAAATTCATTCATTTTATGGACAAAAGACTGAAAGATTTGAAAGACGAGGTATTGGTCGTAACCAACACCGCCGAAGGAAACACCCCGCATGTGGTGGAAAGCGTAGAGCCGGAGGGCGGTCTCAAAACCCGTCCGTTGGCCGGTGTCAAGCCCTCGGATCAGTTCATGCGGATAGACCGCAACGTGTCTGTCCTCGAAACATTCTTCCTGAACATGAAGCAACAGTTCGAGAAACCGTCCGACTTCCGTTTCTACCATCTCCCGGCGGACTTGCTTGCAACGGCCAAAGAGCTCGTGACACTGTTCACGTATCCCGATGACAACTCCGATCTGTTGGCCGAATACCGCATCGACACGGGGCAGTATGCCCAAGAGCAACAACAGGCCCGGCAGCCTGCCGGTGAAAACCACCCGGAACAATCCACCCGTTGGAGTATGGAACAGGTGGACTGGCAGCAACTCGAACGCATGGGTGTGACTCCGGACACCTTGGGGGAGCCGGGTGTCAGGCGTCTGCTGAACGGGAGTGAATCATCCGTGCTTACCCTCAAGACGGTTTTCGAGGGCATGGAGTTCGAAACTCCGGCCTGCATCCGTCTGACTGAGAATCCCGACGGCACACTTCGGAACAACATTGAGTGTTGCAAACGCTATCCGGAACTGGATACCCCTTACTTCAATGTCGAGTTCACCCCCGAAATGAAACAAAACCTGTCGGAGAAAGGCAATGCCGGTTGTGTGGTGGAGCTTGAACTTGCCGAAGGCGTGCGTGAGCCGTGTCTGGTATCGCTCAATCCCAAGACCAACCAGCTCCACCATATACCGGTCAGCGAGATAACTATTCCCGCAGAGGTGAACGGCACGGTCTTGACCGAGGATCAGAGAAAACGCATCGAGAGCGGCGAACCCGTCCTTGTCGAGAACATGTGGTCGGAGAAAAAGAAATGCCGTTACGACGCACGTTTGCAGTTCAATGCGTGCAAAGGCGGATTTGATTACGACTTCAAGGGAATTCCCCGCAGGCAGGAGCAGGCAGTCGGACAGGATCAGGAACAGAATCCGCAGCAGGAGCGCAAACTGGTGATCCCCGCACGTCTGAAGGGGAAAGACCTCACCGAAGATCAGCGGACGTCACTGGCGCAGGGCAAGGCTACCTATATCAAGGGCATGACCGACGACGAGGGAAACTCGTTCAGTGCTTTTGTCCGTGCCAACTACGAGCGGGCAAAGTTTGATTTCTTCAGATGGAACCCGGACAAGAGCAAGAAGCAGGATCAGTCGCAACAGGCGGCCGTCCGTCAGGACAGCCCCCGTCAGGAAACTGCGACTGCCCGCAACCGGCCGGTGCAGAAAGCCGCCAAAAAGGGAGTATCCGTTTAATCATTCACAATTATAATATAAGGTATATATGAAAGTCATCATTGCTGAAAAACCCAGCGTGGCGCAAAGTATAGCGTCTGTAGTGGGTGCAGGCCGCCGCAAGGACGGTTACCTGCTGGGGGATAACTACGCCGTGACATGGGCGTTCGGACATCTGGTCGGCCTTGCCATGCCGGAAACCTACGGCTTTGCCGGTTTCCGCCGGGAACACCTGCCCATACTGCCGCAGGAGTTCAGGCTCGTTCCCCGTCAGGTACGGGAGGGAAAGACCTGCAAGGACGATCCCGGAGTGGTCAGGCAGTTGGAGGTAATCAGGGAGCTGTTCGACAAGTGCGAGTCCATTATCGTCGCCACCGATGCCGGTCGCGAGGGGGAGTTGATCTTCCGCTACGTGTACGGCTATCTCGGTTGTGCCAAGCCTTTCGCCCGCCTGTGGATTTCCTCGCTTACCGACAAGGCCATCCGTGAGGGGTTGCAGAACCTCAGGGACGGGAGTCTTTACGACAATCTTTACCTCTCAGCCAAAGCCCGCAGCGAGGCGGACTGGCTCGTGGGCATCAACAGCTCTCAGGCACTCAGCCTCGCCGCCGGACAAGGCGTGTTCTCTTTAGGCCGGGTGCAGACACCCACGCTGGCCATGATTTGCTCACGTTACCGGGAGAACAGGCAGTTCGTGTCCCGGAAATATTACCGGATAAAGATCTCGGCGGAGAAAGACGGCATTACCTTCTCCGCCTTGTCCGGGAACAGGTTCGACGATCTTGCCGCAGCTTCCGCCAAGCTCCGTGAGGTCAATGGCGGAGGTACGCTCTCCGTCACTTCCGCAGAGCGGAGGGAGGTTGCTCAGGAGCCGCCTTTGCTCTATGACCTGACCGCTTTGCAGAAAGAGGCCAATACCAAACTGAACTTCTCTGCAGACAAGACGCTTACGCTTGCGCAAAGCCTGTACGAGAAAAAGGTGTTGAGCTATCCACGTACCGGAAGCCGGTACATATCCGAGGATGTCTTCGACGAAATTCCCTCTCGGATAGCCCTCTTACGGCAATACCCGTGCTTCACCACTGCGGCATCCGTCCTTCGGGACGACTCGCTCAACCGCCGCTCGGTCGATGATGCCAAAGTCACCGACCACCATGCGCTGCTTGTCACCGAGAACCTGCCTGACGGCCTGTCACAGGATGAACAGGCAATCTACGAGATGGTTGCCGCACGTCTGCTCGAAGCCTTCTCGCCACGCTGCATCAAGGACGTGACCGAAATTGCCCTGTCCGCAGGTGGTGAGCCGTTCTCCCTGAAAGGCACGGTCATCAAATCACCCGGCTGGCGTGCCGTCCGGAACGAGCCGGAAGAGGACGGCGAGGAAACCGTCCTGCCCGACTTGCAGGCGGGCGACACCTTGCCGTTGCTCGCCGCCGAAACGGTGGAGAAACAGACAAAGCCCAAACCCCTGCACACGGAAAGCTCCCTGCTCTCCGCTATGGAGCATTGCGGCAGGGAGATCGACGACGAAGAACTCCGTGCAGGGATCAGCGAAGTCGGCATCGGCACTCCCGCCACCCGTGCCGCCGTTATCGAGACATTGTTCGCCCGTGACTATATCCGCCGGGACAAGAAGAACCTTGTGCCCACCGAAAAAGGACTGGCGGTTTACGACACGGTAAAGGACAAGAGGATTGCCAACGTTGAGATGACCGCAACATGGGAGAACGCACTTGCCAAGATAGAAACCGGCGAGGCCGACGCAGCCTCTTTCCATCGGGACATCGAGGTCTATACCGCACAGATAGTGACCGAGCTGCTTGGGGTAACGCTCGACGTGGCTCCCTCCGGCGAGCAGTGCGCCTGCCCCAAATGCGGGAAGAACCGTATCCTCTTTTTCAACAAGGTCGCCAAATGCGCCGATGTCGATTGCGGCTTCACCCTGTTCCGTAACAAGGGGGGCAAGGAACTGACCGACAAACAGATTGTCGAGTTGATCACCAAAGGCCGTACCTCTCTGATCAAGGGGTTCAGGAACCGTGACGGCAAGAGCTTCGATGCGGCACTCGTGCTCAATCCCGACTTCACCACCGGCTACTCGTTCCCCGACAGGAAACCGCAGGAGAAAAAAGGCGGCACAAAAAAGTGACCACCCTAACCGGAATCGTATCATCGAATAATCCATAAGTAATATGAATCAGAATAAAAACAAATCCAATGTCCCGGCATCCGTAGCGGAAGAGCCGGATGAACTTTCCTACTACCGTCTTTCCCTGTTATCCTTCCTGCGTGAGTCGCATCCCGATCTGGCGGGTGACGAGTCCTTTGTCGCCGCCCGTAGTGATCAGGCCGCCGAAGCCTTCAGCGCAGCCGTCCGTTCCGGCCTGACCTACGACGATGCGGCGCAACAGGCGGACGCACTGCTTTTCCGGGGGCTGCATTTCTCGCCGCTGGACACGCTGGTCACCGTCCTGTGGAACGAGTTCGCCACTGAAGTGCCCGAAGGCAGTGCCCGCAGCGTAGCCTTGCAGTTGCTTCCCGAATGCCGGAAGGTATTCTCCGGCTATGCGCTTTCCGATGACTTCATGTTCAGCCCGGAGTTCGAGAGGCTCTATGACGAGCTGACAGGCACGGTTGTAATCTGGTTGGAAGAGAATGGCTTATAACAAGAAGGCGCATCTCAGGGACAATATCGAGGCAATCCGGCTGATGTTCCGCTTGGAAAAGGAGCAGCGTGCCGCCACAACGGAGGAAGCGGCCCAACTCGCCGCATACTCCGGTTTCGGGGGTATCAAGGCGGTTCTTTCTCCTTTCGGGAAACTCACCGACATACTCCGTTGGACACAGACCGACCGTGAGCTGTTCCCCCTGATTACGGAACTTCACAACGTCCTGCATGACGGAGCCGCTGACGAACGTGAGTACAAACGGCTGGTAGAAAGCGTGAAAGCCTCCACCTTCACGGCTTTCTACACACCGCCGGCCATTATCAACGCCATTGCCTCTTCTCTGGGCGAACACGGAGTGTCGCCCGGCCGTTTCCTTGACCCTTCATCGGGAACCGGCAATTTTGTTTCAGCCTTCCAACCTCAGTTTTACTCCGCAGCCGGCAATTCACCCGAAATTGTCGCCTATGAAAAGGATTTGCTCACCGGACGCATACTCGCCCGGCTCCATCCCGAAGCGCAGGTCAATGTCAGGGGCTTCGAGGAACTGCCCCCGCAGCACAACGGCTATTTCGACGTGGTGAGCAGCAACATCCCTTTCGGCGACATACGCATTTTCGATCCGTCCTTCGACAACAGTACGGCCAAGCGTTTTGCGCTGAACACCCTGCACAACTATTTCTTCGCAAAAGGGCTGGATGCCGTCCGTGAAGGCGGCATCATCGCCTTCATCACCTCGCAGGGGGTGATGAACTCCGCCATGGCCTACCCTGTGAGGCAATACCTGATGAACCAGTCCCGGCTGCTCTCGGCTGTCCGCCTGCCCAATAACCTCTTTGCCGACTATGCCGGGACGGAGGTGGGCAGCGACCTGATCATCTTGCAGAAGGACACGTTTTCCAGAAAGGAATACACCCCGCTTGAACGCTCCTTTGTCGAGGTAGGCACGCAAGCTGATGGAACAACCCAGAACGAGTATTTCGAGCATACCGCCGCCATCGTCCATACACGTGGCTATGTCGGAACCGATCCCTATGGCAAGCCGGCACGGGTTTATCTCCACGAGGGGGGCATGGAAGCCATCGCCGCCGACATGAAGTATTTCCTTGACCGCAACCTCTCGGAACAGCTCGACTTGGACTTGTACCTTCGCTATTCCCCCGTACAGGATTTTCGCACACTGGTGAGCCGTCCGGCAGAAACCATGCGGCAACGCATTGAACAGGTGCAGGAAATCAACCGGGCAGGCAGTACGGTCAGGCATTCCACTTCAGTGGAGCAACAAACTGTAAAGGTGGAGCGACAGACTGTCACGGCGGCGCAACCGTCGGCGGAACCCCGGCAAACCACCTCAAAGGCCACACAGGAACCGGTCATGTCCTTGTACGACCTTTTCGGCTTCACCCAAGAGGAGCGTTCCCAAGTCAGGAAAAGGAAAACAAGGCGCAAGAAAGAGGACTCCGGCCAACTTTCTCTCTTTGATATGCCGCCGTTGGAACCGCATTCCGCCATGCAGACCGCCACCGCCGAACCGACTCCCCAAGAGAAAGAACGGCAGGAGCGGGAACGACTGGAGCAGGAACGCCGCCGGCAGGAGGAAGAGTCCGCACGGCAGGAGCGCATGAAACCACGCCCGTACCCGGCTGACCTCTCGGAGCATCACCGCAACGGCTCCATCGTGGACGATGACGGGCAGATAGGCTACCTATCCGCCATAGGCGAGTCCGCACCAGTGTTCAACCCGTTGGAATTGCCCGAACGCCAGCGTCGCCGTGCGTCGCTCTACATCGAGATACGTGACACCTACCACCACCTGTACGAGAACGAGGCCGCCACCCATACCGCAAACCCGGCACTGCGCACCATGCTCAATACCCTTTACGATGACTTCATCCGTCAGTTCGGCAACCTGAACGACAAGAAGAACATCGACCTGTTCCGCATGGATGCGGGCAACCGTGAGATATTGTCGCTGGAGCGTTACATCGACGGCCGGGCGGTCAAGGCCGACATCTTCGACCATCCCGTTTCATACAACATCAACGAGATCACCCATACCGACGACGTGCACGAGGCACTCACGGCCTCGCTCAACAAATACGGCAACGTGGACATGGCGTACATGGAGTCCCTGACCGGCAAGGCGCAATCCTCCCTGCTGGAAGAGTTGCGTGGGCAGGTCTTCTACAATCCCCTCTCGAAGAACTACGAGATTACCGACCGTTTCATTTCCGGCAACGTCGTGGCCAAGGCCGGGCACATCGAGGAATACTTGCAGTCGCATCCCGACCATGCCGAGGCACGTATCTCCCTCGAAGCCCTGCGGCGGGCGTTTCCAACGCCCATCCCTTTCGAGGAATTGGATTTTAACTTCGGCGAGCGGTGGATTCCGGCAGCGGTTTACAGCCGCTACGCCTCATGGCTGTTCGATACCGATGTGACTGTCCGTTATACCGCCAGCAGCGACGAGTACAGCATCAAGGCGGACATGACCACCCCACGTATCATGAACCAGTATTCGGTACGTTCGGAGAGCCGCATCTTCAATGGCATCGCCCTCATGCGCCATGCCATCCACAACACCACGCCCAACATCACCAAAACCGTCTTGGATAAGACGGGCAACGAAATGAAGATACGTGATCCCGAAGTTACCTTGCTCGCCAACAGCAAGATTGATGAAATCCGGAGCGGGTTTTCCGACTGGTTGATGGAGCAGTCGCCGGAGTTCAAGCAGAAAATGGCGGACATGTACAACCGCAAGTTCAACTGCTTCGTCCGTCCCAAGTACGACGGATCGCACCAGAGTTTTCCCGACCTCGACCTCAAGGGCTTGGGCATTCCCGACCTGTATCCCAGCCAGAAGGACTGCATCTGGATGCTCAAGCAGAACGGCGGCGGTATAGCCGACCACGAGGTGGGTGGCGGCAAGACACTTATCATGTGCTGCGCCGCCTACGAGATGAAACGTCTGGGCTTGGCGAACAAGCCCCTTATCACTGGGCTGAAGGCGAATATCCACGAGATTGCGCAGACCTTCGCTACCGCTTACCCGAACGCCAAAGTCCTCTATCCCGGCAAGGAGGACTTCACGCCGGAGCGACGTGTCGAGATCTTCCACCGGATGAAGAACAACGACTGGGATGCTATCATCCTCTCGCACGAGCAGTTCGGCATGATACCGCAGTCGCCCGAAATACAGCGGGACATCTTGCAGGGGGAACTTGACAGCGTGGAGGAGAACTTGGAGGTATTGTACCAGCAGGGGACGGACGTGACCAACGCCCAGATCAAGGGTGTGGAAAAACGAAAGATGAACCTTGAAGTCCGGCTGAAGGAACTTGCGCACGAGATTGAAACTCGCAAGGATGACGTGGCGGATTTCAAACGCATGGGCATCGACCACCTGTTCGTCGATGAATCACACCGGTTTAAGAACCTGATGTTCACCACCCGCCATGACCGTGTGGCCGGGTTGGGCAACAGCGAGGGCAGCCAGCGTGCGCTCAACATGCTCTTTGCCCTGCGCACCATCCAGCAGCGCACCGGCAAGGACTTGGGGGCTACCTTCCTGTCCGGGACGACCATTTCCAACTCATTGACCGAACTGTACTTGTTGTTCAAGTATCTTCGTCCCCAAGAGTTGGAACGGCAGGGCATCAACTCGTTCGACGCATGGGCGGCGGTGTTCGCCCGGAAGTCTGTCGATTACGAGTTCTCCGTCACCAACGAGGTGGTGCAGAAAGAGCGTTTCCGTTACTTTATCAAGGTTCCGGAACTTGCCTCATTTTATTCTGAAATTACGGACTTCCGTACCGCCGCCGACATCGGTATAGACCGTCCGGTAAAGAACGAGATCCTGCACAACATACCGCCCACACCCGACCAGAGTGAGTTCATAGAGAAGCTCATCGAGTTTGCCAAGACGGGCAATGCCACCGTGCTCGGACGACCGCCCCTGACCGAGCGGGAGGAGAAGGCGAAGATGCTCATCGCCACCGACTACGCCCGCAAGATGTCGCTCGACATGCGGCTCATAGATCCCTTATCCTATGGTGACGACAAGGACAACAAGGTAACACATTGTGCGGATATGATTGCCGGCTATTATAACAAATACGCCGAGCACAAAGGTACGCAGTTCGTCTTTTCGGATTTGGGAACCTACAAGCCCGACCAGTGGAACCCGTATAGCGAGATCAAGCGCAAGCTGGTGGAGGATCACGGCATCCCCGAAGACCAGATACGTTTCATTCAGGAAGCCAAGACCGAGAAGAAGCGCAAGGCGATGATCGCCGCCATGAACGAGGGCGAAATCCGGGTGCTGTTCGGCAGCACCGAGATGCTGGGCACGGGAGTCAACGCCCAGAAACGTTGTGTCGCCATCCATCATCTCGATGCACCGTGGCGGCCTTCGGACTTGCAGCAGCGTGACGGCCGGGGTATCCGCAAGGGCAACGAGATAGCCAAGCTCTATGCGGATAATAAGGTGGATGTGATAATCTACGCCGTGGAGAAGTCGCTCGACAGTTACAAGTTCAACCTGCTCTACAACAAGCAGCTTTTTATCACCCAGCTCAAGCAGAACAACATGGGCAGCCGCACCATCGACGAGGGAGGCATGGACGAGAAAGGAGGCATACCCTTCTCCGAGTACGTGGCGGTACTCTCCGGCAACACCGACCTGCTCGACAAAGCCCGTCTAGGAAAGAGAATCGCCGGCATGGAGGGTGAGCGCAAAGCCTTTCAGCGTGGCAAGGGGGAGTCACGCATCAAGCTGGAAACCTACTTGGCGAACCAAGCGAGCAACAATGACATCATTGCCCGTGTCAATAAAGACAAGGCCGCCATCGAGAGCCGTATGCAGTATGACAAGGAGGGCAACAAGCTCAACCCTTTGCGGATTGACGGTGTGACGAGCAATGATCCGAAAGTGATTGCAGCCAAACTCCACGAGATAGAGGACAAGGAACGCACGCACGGCCAACCGAAAGTCATCGGCTCCCTCTATGGTTTCGACATCATTGTGAAGACCGACACCACCGTCAAGGACGGTCTGGATTTCTGCGAGAACCGTTTCTTCGTGCGTGGCGAGGGCAACTTCCTTTACAACTATAACAACGGTCGCTTGGCAGTCGAACCGAAAACCGCCTGCCAGAACTTCATCAATGCCTTCGACAGCATCCCCCGTCTGATAGAGAAATACACGAGGGACAACGAAGCCATCGAGAAGGAACTCCCCGTCCTGAGACAGGTCGTCGAGGAAGTCTGGAAAAAGGAGGACGAGCTGAAGCAGCTCAAAGCCGATCTTGCCGCCCTCGACCGCAAGATCCTTTTGTCCCTGAAGCCCGTCGGAGCCTCAGAAGGCAACACCGACGGCGTGATCGAAGTCCTGCCATCCCAGCCGGTAACACCCGACGGACAGGATAATGTCCCCGTCGCCGGCATACCCGTCGCCGAAACTCCGCCCGGCAGCCCCTCACAGGCCAGTGCCCGCACACCAAATAATGCCCTTACGCACGGTGATGCACCCACTGCCGAGCCATATGTCCACCGGATACCCGACTTCCTCACCGACAAGCAACGTACCCCGCCCAAACTAAACGAAATGCCCAAAAGCATCAGCATCAAAGAGGCAATGGACGCACTTGGCGGCAAGCTCGTCATCGGCGGCATCCCCAAGCCCGGCAACAGGGACGATCCCGGCTCAGACCAGCCTGAAAAGCCCAAACCCAAGCTGAAACTATAATCTAACCGAAGTCACAAAATAACCCCACCCGCCAGCTTCCTACGAAGCAGCGGAGTGGGGTTTATGATAATGGAATAGCCTCCTCAGCGTATCAATATTTTCAGTATATCAGGAAGTGGTTTATTGACATTTTCTTGTATTTGATTGATATTATCTTTGTTTGCAACAAGGAATGGAGCCATTGCCTTAATTTCATCTTTTGACAAATCTGTAAACATATTCACGACAACTCCCATAGCTATCCAACGATTGTAATCTATGGATATGCCTATTGCAAATTCTAAAAGATCCTGCTTTTCTTGTAACATTTGTGTTCTTTGCATCAATAAACGAGCGTAGCTTACTAAAATGTCAACATCTTCAAATTGAACCCAATAGTAGTTATTTTCTTTATATGTTGTCAATAACAAATTTGTGATATTACCAATTTCTTTTTGTTTATGTTCAAGAAGTAATTGAAAATTATCTTTCTTCAATACTTTTAAATTCTGAATTAAAAGCCCTAAATCATTTTGTAAGGTCAGCAAGTATTGATAAATATCTTCTGCAAACTGTACATCATTTACTCCAGCTTTATGCTTTGAAACTATGTCTTCTAAAGATAAAGCCGTCGTTCTTGTTTTTTTGCAAATATTCAATGCGTTAATAATTTCTGACACATTTTGATAACGGTCATTTGGCATCACTTTTGTACATTTATCAATAATTGAAAAAATATCAGCATCCACTTTTGAGGAATTTACAAAAAGTGGACTTTCTCCATCTGAAAAGACATAATAGAGTAATTTACCAATAGAGTATATATCACTCCTTTCATCAGCATCTCGACCTTTTCCGTCTTTATAGATTTCAGGAGCTACATAATCATAAGTTCCTATAGTTTTATCATTTGTAGGAGTTAGACATACAGAATCACGATTAATGAATTTTCCTAACCCAAGATCAGCAACCTTGATAATCCCTTTATGCAATAGAGCATTACTTGGTTTGATATCCCGATGAATAATCTTTTGGTTATGTAATAACTGAATTCCTTCACATACTTGCAGAGAATAATCAAACTTTTCCTCTTCAGTTAAAAGTCCATCTACAGCATCTTCTAATGACTGCTCACATAACGGCATGATAAAATATGGTGGAACTGCGTCTAAATTGTAATCAATCACATTGATTATATTAGAGTGATGAACTGATTTCATTATTCTAACTTCACGCTTAAATCTTAAAATAGATTCTTCATCATCCGTTCTACATGTTTTTAAAGCATAATAATCTCCATCTTTGCATACACGAAAAACAGTTCCCATGCCACCTTCGCCAACATATTCTATAAACTCATATCCATCGATTTTATTTCCTATTTTCATGTCCATATTTACTAATTAGATATTTAGTTCCTACATATCTTCCATAGAAAACAATCTGCTCTCTATCTCATACTTAAACAAGACTTTCCTCCGTAATTCCTCTACTTTGAGTGCAAACAAATCCGGCTTGAAATTTTTGGATTGTCTTTTCACCTCTGCCACCAGAGCTTTTTTCTCTTCCGCATATAGTCCGACAATATCTATTTCATCCTGTTCTTTATTATTCTTGCCTTGCCACCAAGAGCCGATATCGGCAAATTCCTTACTTTCCATCATCTGTTGACGGAAATACATTTCCAAAGCCAAGCCGGAGAAAGTCGGATAATCCTTTTTAATAATATCAGCTAAGCGTTCGAAATTTTGTATCTCTATATAATTTTGATACTTGATAAAATACCGGAACCAGAAACGTAAAAACATATCCGATACTTCATAACGGACTGTCTGGGAACCCTCCTTTGAGAGTATAGGCCGTTTCTTCTTTACCAGATCATAGTCTTCTTCTAATCTTTTCAATTGTCCGCCCAGACTCATACCACCCATAACCGTTTCCATTTCCGGCAGGGTATTTTTACCGTTGGAGATTGCGGACAGGATAGAAAAGTAATTACCATATTTTTTTCCGAACTCCTGTACCAGCAAAGCCTGTCCTTCAGTCAGAAAAGACGAATCGGGTTGCAGCATGAAATCAACCATGCTTTCCATACTCGTACATCCATTATCCATAAACTGCTCAATATATTTTGGAACACCGCCGGTAAAGGTATAGAGTGCCAACAAGTCATCTTTGGTATAGTCTGCTTTATGATCCGACATAATTTCTTTTAATACGGAAGTAGTAAAAGGAGCTAACTTCATTATACTATCGGCACGGCCATACAGCGGTTCTTTGGAATCCCTGAAGATTTTATTCATAAGGGTATAAACCGAACCACTCACAATAAGATTAACATGACTCTGTTTTCTCAGCCGATCCCAAGTATCCTGCATCAGGCTGTAAATCTCTTGGTTTATGTAATAGAACTCCTGAAATTCGTCTATAACCAGATTGTACGCCATCCGTGTTCCCAAATCCATTAAGAAGCGGAACATTTCTGCAAAGTTGGTAAGTTCCGGTACATAAATATTAAGTGCCTGTCGGATCTCGGAAGTAAAGCGTAAACAGAGATCTGTTTCATTGCTTCGGCTGACAAACAGATACACCGTAGGGGTATCCTCGCAGCTATTGAATATAAGACTGGTCTTGCCGATACGCCGCCGACCGGTAAGTACAGTCATTTGGGAATGTACAGAAAAAGACACTCGGCGAACCTTTTCCAATGATGCTAACTCTTTTTCTCTATTGTAGAATTTCATATCCTTATCTTTTTATGCTTGATTTTGCTGTCGTAAAGTTTACCGCCGTAAATTTTACAGCGGTAAAATTAAAAGCCAATAGCAAAGTTATTAATAATTTCGAGAATATAATACGATTAAGGCTCTGAAAATCAAAAAAGAGTGAATACTTAACATTTCAACTCATTATACTATACTTTATTATACAAAAGTAGTTTCTCGGCACGTATTCCAGTTTTTACGCCACAAAACTGGAATATTTTAGATGTATATAAAATTATCCCCCTTTCGGAACGCTATCTTTCACTATATCACTATTAAAACAAAAAAGGAATTTTCTTACAAAAAGAACATATCTATAAAATAATCCCACTCCAGTAACTCTAATAGACATAAGCTATTCAGACAAAAAACGCTTTAAATCATAATACAGGGAGCGTGTCATTTCATTCTGATCTTTCTCCGAAATAAAATCAAATCCACACTTCAAATAGAATCCAACCGCATCATGGTAGGCATCCACCGTAATGAAACGACATCCGGTACGGTTTCCGTGAGTGAACATAAACTTGATTAGACGAATAATATCCCTTCCCAGTCCCTGTCCTGCATATTCTTCTGATATAGCCAATCTTCCGATTTTAACAGCAGGATAATGTTTTCTGCGTTTGGCATTGGCAACACGTCTGCTCAATCTGTTCCATATAAAACGTTGGTCAGGATCAAAAGTTATCTTATCATTCAACAAGCTAAAATAAGCGACAGTTTTTCCGCATGACAAATCTTCAAGCAGATAAGTGACAGCCATCAAGTCTGCCAGATATTTTTGAGAGTCATCAAATAAAAAACCGTTTAAGTCATCATCTTTGCACTTAAACGGTTTTATGTTAGTATCTACCTTTAACGGTACAAAATCATAATTTTCAATAGCCATTGTTACAATGCGAATGAAGCAATGGCTTTGAACTTCTCATAAACTTTCTTTGCGGCTTCTTTCTCTTCCTTGCTTTCAGGTTTGAGATTTGCCATTTTTTCCGCAAAGCGTTTTGCATCCTTACCGGTTACGACCGGAGTCTCTTTAATTGGTCGAGCCATAGCATTTATATGATTAATATTACATTGCAAAGATACCACTTTTCTTTCATTATAAAAAACTAATCAGCCTATTTTTAGACAAATACATAAAAAATGATACTCCGCCAGACCGCTGTCCTTTAGAGTATCACCATTCAAACAAGAAAAGGAACTTCATCCTGTTTCACAACTGTATGAAGCCATTGCTATGACAAACATCAATACGCAGTTTGGGATTTTCTGCCTCACGGCAGTAGTTTCACCGGTACAAAGCAAAAACATGGACTTATTCTTTCGGCAGCGGATAGCTCTCGGACAGCTTGTCCTCACGTGCCTGCCGTTTTATTTCGTTCTCATCGAAGTTGTTACGAATGAACTCGTGCAAGTCCGACTCCTTGTAATACGTCTTGTGATATATCGAATAGAATTTCAACACTCCGTTATTCCGGTATCGTTGCAGCGTGCGTTTGCTGATGCGCAGCAACAGGCATACTTCCTGATTGTCGTACAGACGTTCTCCATTCAGGTAGTTCAGGTGCTTTTCCCTCGTTTCCGCCTTATCCAGCTTCCGGGAAATGCGGTACAGCTCACCCATGACACGCTCCATCCATGCTTCAAATTCCGTTTTATCTACTAACATACGCTTTCCTCCTTAAAAGTTTCCGATGACATAATAACTCTGGTTATCGGATGATTTCAAAATGATTTCCTTCTCACGCATGAACTTGATGTAGCTTTTTGCCGTGCGCTCCTTCACTTCCAGTATCGACTGGATTTCTTCCGCAAGCTCCACGTAAGTAACGAACCGGTTCCGGCTGAATACTTCTTTGGCCACCGCTACAAGCTCATCCTCCTTGCGCTTGTCCTTCTCTTCTTTAGGCTTTTCACCCAAATACACATGCATTGCCCTGTCTTTATTCCATGCGAACTGCATGATCGGCACATCCAGCGGACTGCCATCCCTCACTTTCAGAGCCTTCACAACCGAAACGGATGGATCGCAGTCTTTCTCTATGGAAAGAATCGCCGCAGCCTTCCGCTGCAACTCACTTCCCAAATGTCCCCTTAGCTTTAATCCGTTAGGGATGAAATGCAGTACCGTAACGATACATGTTTTATAGATACCGGCCAAACGGTATAGTTCTTCCACGACGGCTATGCTCTCCGCTTCATCATTGGCGCACTTTATCAAATCGGCAATACCGTCTATCACTACCAGATGCACACCGCCATGCTGATAATGATACTTATCCAAACTCTGGATAATGGAAAGCAGGCGTTCTTTCCGGCTCATTCCCGTAAGGCAATATGCCTTGAACCATTCCGGCATTGCCTCACGTCCGCAACGTCGCAGCAGGTTACTGATATTCTTATATAGCTGTACTTCGCTCTGTTCCGTATCATAGAACAGCACAGCTTTATTCTTACTGTTTTCGTGGAGCGTGACGCCCAGCGCATCCACATCCGTTCCTGACTGGCGGATAGCACCGGCAATCAATGCGGCCACATAATTACTTTTTCCCGTACCTTCTCCACCGGTGACACAAAGCAGGTTGCCTTGAGTTCCGAGAGGCACGTCATTCACCGACACGATCATTTGTGCGATGGGAGGAGGGTTGTTGAAATCCACCTCGCAGGATTTTAATGCCGACATGGTTTCGCTGTATAAAGTTTCCAGATAGTCCAGAAAAAGTTTTATCAAGTCCTCACGGCTGTTACCCAGCATGAAATAGTCCGATACGTCTTTCTCCGTCTTTGTACCGGCAAGCGGTAGCAGCAATCGCTTAACCCCGTATTCTTTCAGCTCCTCTTCACGCCTCGCCGAACTTTTCAGCCCGGTACTGTCCACGTCATAAAGAAGAATGATATGCTTGAACCGGAATGAAAGGCGGTGTATGACAGTCAAAGGGATAAAGGCCGTTTCCGAGTTGAAACAAATTGCATAGAAGCCGTGAGCCGCCAAGCTCATCACGTCCTTTTCCCCTCCGGTAATGAAGAGCAAGTCACCTTTCGCCGGTAGCTGTTCCAGCCCGAAACAGTAATTATCACCAAAATCACCGGCGTACAGGAAACGCATTTGAGAACATGGACGGTAAACCTTGATATATTGCTTGCCCATATATCCGAACATCGGCTCATTGACACTTGTCATGCAGGAAAAAGGCTTTCTTTCCTGATTCTCGCTGCTGAACTTCTTCAGTGATACCGTCCGGTATGTTTTCAGAATATTTTCCCCGATACCCGATTTACCCCAAAAGGCAAGTTCCGCAGCCGTGAAAGGCTTCTGTACGACAGTATAAGGCCGGACACTTTTCACTTTCGGTTCTTCCGATATCACTTCGTCCTTCTTCGGAACTTTGCTATGGCTTACATGATATTCCTCATGTGCGGACAGCCCTAAATGCAGGTCACGGTTTATCATCTCCATGATTTCGACAAACTCTTTAGGTTCCTTGCAGCTAAGGCCGTTCAGCTTGCCCACCAGCTCAAAACAATCCCCCGAATAATCCTCATTCCCGAAGTCCTTCATTTTAAACACACCGGCCTTACGCTCGTAATAAATACTGCACGAAGCCTTCGTGTCCTTATAAAAAGGATTCAGGAAGTTCTTTCCTACCTTGAAGTCCACCGGCAGGTAATAGCGGAATACGGAAATACCCTTTTCCGTCATTCTAAGTATATCATCCTTTCTTATCATTGCCGGTTCTCATTAAGTAGTTCTTGCGAAAATCCTCCAATGTTTGGGGTTTGCACCGAATGGTACGCTCTTCCAGACAGTGTTCGACCTCTGACAGCTTATACATGCACCGCCCACGCAGCATAGAGTAGCTGATCAGGTTTTCATCCCTCAGGCGTTGCAAGGTACGTGTACTGATGCCCAACGCTTCCGCCAGTTGGTTGCTATCCAGCCAAGCCTCCTTTTTTTCTTCCGATGGAAATTGCGCTTCAGCCACATACTCGGCGATTTTTTCAATCTTCCCTACAAGCGATTTATACGCTTCACTTTCAAATGTAATAACTTCCATAACAAACTTAATTTTCAATGTTTGCGGCAAAAGAATAACAATAAAAGCCGGAGCATGGGATACTATACGTGTACTACACCATGATTTTTTCGATTGGACAAAAAAGGAGGGAGCCACCCCATAAGTAAGGGGCATTAAAGGTAGGCGGCAATATTACATGCCTGATGCAATGCTCGCCCGGTGCAAGGGGCAAACCTATCTATATATAGGTTCGCCCCTTGCACCGGGGATCTTTTTTTAAAGAATTAATAATCAAATGTTTGGAAAATAAAAAGTAATACCCTATCTTTGCGGTATCAGAAAACGGCTGACAAACGAATGCCTGACACTGACAACAAGCGTTCCTATAAATCGTTACTAATTCGTTACGGTACGATTTTTCAAGGTTTACAAGAGCTTAGAAATCAAAGAAATATACTGCTGCGGTGAAAGCCCCAGGCGGATCACATAAGAACAAAGCCAAACGGCGACAAAAAAGAGACAAGTCCTACAATATCAACGTATTGTAGGACTTTTTTTATTGTTTCAGTCTTGCCTGAAAGACAAAAAAGGGGCACGAAAAGACACGGTTGAGTATCCAAATCGTACCCCCTTCCCCAAAAAACGATTAGGGGGTACGATTGTCGGAAAATGGCTTACTTTTAACGTAATTCTCCCACACTCTATTTAACTCATTTACAGTGATTAAAATTAGTTTTGCATCCCCAAAAAGTGAGATTATGAAAAATAAGGGTTCTTCTTCAATTTTTAGTTCTGCTTTCATTATTTCCTTTAGTTTATTTTTTTGTTGTTACATCATAGATTGCAAATAATAACAGGTGAAATAAAAAAGGAATCATCCACAACAGCCATATGGGAATCGCATCCTTCCATATACTTTGTCGGTAGTGATGCTTGATGGCCATCGCCCTGTCTTTTTTGTATCTCAACAAGCACCACAAATTGGGCGGAAGTGTTATTGCAACAAATATTGGAAAAAGAAAAATTACGATCTCCACTATTGGATGAAGATTTTCTATTAAATTCACTTTTTCCAAGATATCCCCCTAGATATCGGTATAGTGAGGAGTACAAAAAGGTAGGAGCGGCAAGAAAACAAAACCTATCCAATACAATGTTATTAACTGATTTCCAGAACTTCTTATATATCTCTTATTATATCGCTCTCCCTGATAATAAAGGTAGTCGATAAAGTTGTACCTGTATTTTTGTGTTTGCTGGATTATCCGGTTACGTTCAAAATAATTATCTTTTTTTATGCCTTTCTTCATTTATACAAAACTCCTGATATTTTGATAAGGAACAACATTCACTACCAGCAGGCTACATTAGTTACCATTCGATTTTTGTCCACGGGCTTTTCTCACTTTTCAGTAAATCCTCTGCCATATACATCATGCCTGAATTGGATGCGCTTTTACCTCCCCATAGGGCACGCCCGATGACGTAGCTCATAGCAAAGTCATGCCATGAGGAAAAACGGCTGTGCACCATTTCGTAAGCATGATTTATGTAATGCCACGCTTCGTCTTCAGAGATATACTTCATGTCATAGCAAGCACGTGCCATGAAGTTAAGACGTCCGGCATCCCAACCCGTTACACCGTAGCGTAGTAGGTCTTCCCGACAAGTGATAGTACCACACTCCAGCAATTCATCGTAGCAATCTTCGAGATTGTGCAATTGTTCCACGGCTTTGTCATAATCCTCCTGACTATTCATGTGTTGCTGGAAAATCCGGTCTTTCGCCTCCTCGTCATCCAACAGAAAAGCTTGATAAACATGGGGGAAGTAATAAGCGAATCCCTTTTTTCCGAGGTATTCCAAAGTCTGCTTGGCATCTTGTGCATTACAGATGCCCCACCAATCGGCAAGAATGGTGGGAAGCTTATCCTTGATGTCCAGTGTCAGGGAGTTAAGATAGGCTCCCTGCTGCAAGGCATAAAGTGAACCTACGGACAGTTTCTTGTACTCCGCTTCCGTCAAGTGAGAACGGGGATTGATGCGTATGCCCTGAAAAAGACGAATAAACTTGCGTACGGCAGGCCATACGTGACGATAAAGATAGTAAACGATGATGATTGGAGTTACTATCCAAAGCATCCAATTAAAGTCAGTCATAAATATTTTTATTGGTGGTTTGTTATTACCGTAAGAAATTTTTGCGGATGTTATTTAATACACATGCCTATTAACTTTTAGGGTTGTTTTTCACTCCTCCTCTTCTTTCTTTTTCGACAGCCCCAAAAGATTGAATATAAAATCTTTCAGATAACTCACCACACCGATAACCACTAATGCGGCAATACCGTAGAAAAGGATGCTACCACCCCATTGATCCCAAAACGTAGGCTTGGGAATAAGAGTGTCCAATTCTTCTACGTTCAAGTCCCTACAAATAACTTCTGCATATTCGTCCGAAATGTCGTAATAAGTATTAGGCTTGGACTCAGAGAATAGTACAAGGGTACGTTTGCCATCTTCTTCGATATAGCCTAAGTCTAAATGACTGCCCTCATCTGTTTTATAATAGGAACTGTCCGGAAGAGTGACTACTTTCGGGATGCTGTTGTCCACAGGGATTGTAAATCTCACACGTCGTGCTTCAACACTGCTTGCAAAAAAACAGGTAATTACCGTTAAAATAAACAAGAACTTTTTCATAATCATTCAAAATATAAAAAATTAGTAGTTGGCTTTTAGGTATTAGTCTGCCAAGACATTACATCATTAATTTGATGACGCGCCAAAGATATGAAACATTTTTTAAAAGGTAAACGACCGTTTTCTTTTTAACTTTTTTTGCACTAGCTGTACGGATATAAAGAGGCCCATGCAGCTACAAACAATAATCCCCCGTTAGACGTTATCCCACTTCATTATAAACTTATCTTATTCCTTTCAATTCTTCTTTCATTCTACCTTTTAGATGAAAATAAGCCAGTACACCCAAAGCATTGAATAATGCGGTTTCATCTTCATTACGCTCTAATGCCTTATAGAATTTTGCAACATTCCGATAAGCCAATATTAGAAAGATTAAATAAACGACAACTAAAATTCCCCCACTGAATACAAGAGTACAAATACCTATCAATGAATTTCTATTGTATGCTTTATACTGTTTTTCAGCTTCATCATAATCATAGTTTGTTAAATAACCAAATTGTTGCAAATCATCTCTGCTCCATCCGCGCTCTCCCAATAAGTTGATAGCATAATCACGAAGTTCGTCATCATAGCCATAACGTTTATAATTTTTCACTACGTCTATCAACTTGTCATTATCAAATTTATTAAGAATATCAATATCTCCCATACAACTTCGTTTTATTGTTTATAATGATTAGAAAGGAGCATCGTCAGATGCTATCTTTCGTTGTTACTAACTTATTTATAAATCTCAATCCAGTGAATAAACACCCAATCCCAATAAGCGGATAGATCATACCGCATAAGACTGCAAGCATATTCAATCCTCGTTCATCTCCTGCGAAGCCGTCCAAACTGACTGCTTGCAATAACAGATTGGTTATTCGCCAATCCAATAGATGTTGGTCTAAACAGATAAAGACAAACCACAAAAGAATAGAGCAACATTCCAAACCAAACAATAACATTATAGCTTTGGGCTGACGGAAATATAGCTTATAGACCTTGTAGATTACCAGCATATCTATAACCATAAGCATACCTAAAAAACTATCTTCCATAATACCATATATTCCGAATAGTCGCCCGAAACCTAAGCCACCAAAAAAGAATGTTATCACTATCAGTAAAAGGCTGACAGCAGTCAATGATAGTATAGACTGGACTGTTTTATTCATCGCACGATTGTTAGTAATGGTTCAGCAGGGAACGGCTTGCCGTTATCTTGCGTTATTAGTGATATTGTTACCTATATTCAATTTCCATATTATTATCTTTGTTATGCTCGCTGTTAGCAAGCATTGTCCAAAAGTAAAAATTCCCACAAAATAGAAAGACATAATGAAAATGCTAAAAAGATAGCTTAATACTTCCCACAGAGTTATAGCTTCTGTACTTATCACATGAACCCCACAACAAGATAAAAAGATAATTGGAATACTGCAACCAATAGTTAAGCCTGCATGAAACAAAAATGCAGTAAGCAAGCCACACATTAAATACTTTACATAAGAAAAAGGGTGTACCCAATGCCATGCAAACCAGCTTGCAAACAGCGCCGAACAGCTCACACATATATAAGAGCCTACAACTCCCAAAAGATGCTTATAAGTATCGATTGGAAATGCTATACTCATAAACACCCATGCAGTCAGCATTGTTAAACTTACATATATAATTTTTGCTATATCCATATATCATACAATTATCACTAATGGTTAGAAAGGATCATCGTTTAGGTGGTAACTTTCGTTGTTATTGATGAATTTTATTTCATTCTTATTTCTTTCAAGTTTATAAACGTCAATTTCTCCACCGATATATTTGATATCGTCTTTATCTCTCACAGTAACAGGCTTTAATATTTCCTCTTGTGTTTCAACATATACAATACGGGGGAACGTTAAATTGCCACTAATGAATAATCGTGTGTCTATGTTATCTTTTACATAGCGATAAGAGATAGACAAATAATCTGTTTGCTGATTACCGGAAACGAATATTATTTCTTTCTTCAACTCTCCGTTTGCACAACTAACAGCTTTCATTACCGCTAAAGGATATGCGGCCGCTATTTGACTTGTTCCTGAAAGCAGGTAATATCTTTTATTCAATGCCTGAATGGAATAAATTGTATCATAACATATTCCCATATCATTATCCTCGTTTATATCGAAGAAATACAAGTGTTCTTTATCCTTATATTGAATATAAGAAGCAAACAATGGCATCGAACCACCGAAATAAGTGTTTCGGGAAAATACCCTCATATCCTCGTCTACTGATACTGCCATAGTAAATTGCCGTTCTTTTTTCCTCAATTCTATAAAATCGTATTTCATTTCTTTATCGACTGCACAAAGTTCTTCCAGCAGGATAGAGAATCTATGTTGTAAAGAATCGCAGTAATTATCATCTGTATAGGGATAATTTTGCCGTAGTATAGATAGTGTATCTTGAATAAAACAAAGCTGTTTTTCCAAAGCAAACAAGTTATTGTCGCTTTGTGCCATTGTCGTTTTCATTGCCCAAAAACAAAAGACGATACAAAATATATATTTAATCTCCATTATTTTCATTTGCTATTATCAGTAATGACTAAGCGGGGAAGGCTGTTAAGCGTTATCACGCTTTGTTAGTCACATTATTATTCTTACTCATAAATTCATAACAGTCATCTAACGAATGCCGAGATAAAGCATTTTCTACCCATTTCTCATAGCTATCGGGCAGTTTTTCACATTCAGGATGTATAAGCCAATACGTTTCACCATATAGAGCAAGCATTGCCCAGTGATAAATGTTTTCGTGAGAAAAGAAAACAATATCATCAGTAGTGCTTATTGGCTGTTGGAGAGGATGAAAGTTTTTAACCAGTTGTTGTGCATTCTCTATGGTAGTATTTCCATATATAGACATGCACTCTTTCAAGAGTTCGCAAAACACTTTGAAATGAAAGATGATTTTAACATCTTCATCCTCTGCTACTATAATGTCTTTATCCATGCTGTTATCATTTATAAGTTATTCCAAGTTGTGACTAATGTATTCAATAACCATACCTTATGGTGTTGTTCCTAATCTCTAATATCCACACCTCAGGAATCATCCAGTGTATCAAGTGGATTGGGTATGCTTGATTTATGGGCACTCGTTACATGAAGATATATACTTGTTGTCTTAATGTCATTGTATCCCCAACAACTCCTATATAGTTCTTAGATCAGTACCTTGTTCCAACAAATGGGTAGCGAAAGAGTGACGGAGCATGTGTACATGTACCCGATGTTTGATACCTGCACGTTCGACAGCTTCTTTTCAGTACTTTAACCAATGCGCTCGCCGAATATTGCTCACCGGGACTATCCCCCTCAAACAGCCATTTCTTCGGACGGTACTCTTTGTATATGTTCGTAGCTCATTCAATACTTTTTCTGATAACAACGAATAACGGCACTTTTTCCTTTTACCCATTATGCGTACTAACATCCGTTCGCTGATGATGTCTTTCGGGATAAGGTTCAGTAGTTCGCTTCTTCTTAGTCCGACAGAATATATCAGCGAAATCATGCAATGATGTTTCAAGTTAGGCAAACAGGAGAGGATACGACTTATCTCATTACGGCTAAGCACTTCGGGCAGTGTCTTGTACTCTTTGGCACCTGTGATTCCGCCGTAATATTGCCGCTTGCCACCTTCCACTTTCTCGTAGTAGAACTTGATAGCGTTAATGCGCATATTCTGTTGCGATACGGAGATTTTCTTCTCGTTCACCCAATAAAGTATATAGTCATTGATGTCCGCCACTTTCAGGTGGTCAATGTTATGTCCTTTGTAGTACTCCATGAAGTCGCTGAAATAAATCCTGTAAGTCTTGATTGTCGAGGGACTGTAACGCTTCTGTTCCAGTAATTCCAAATAGCCTTTCGGCAGCACGTATTCACGTTGGGGTTTAGGATGACGAACATATACCCGGCTGTAATCAATATAAGCATGGGGAGAGTAACGGGCGCAGAACTCCGGAAACGGGAAAGTGAATGTTTGTATGTATGCACTTCCGTTCCCGATTGTTTTAATTCCTTTGTCTTGCGAAAGTAGCAAGGCAATAGTCTGATTATCGGTATATTCTATCCGTATATAATCCTGACCGTCTATATTTTGTTTTGTCAGTACGATACTTCCCCGTTGTTTGCTTGCATCCATGTAGGGCTTGTTTTATAACATTACAACTCTCATTAATTAAATGATATTGCCAAAGTTATAAAACTATTCCAAACAAAGTAAACGAACGTTTCCTTTTTTATCTTTTTTTTGCACGGACAATCAGGTCAGCAAGCAATCAGCGTTAAATGGGGGACTGTTTAACGCTTTAATAAGGAGTAAACGGCATGTAGATGTTTGGCAAGCCGCTGAGTGTTCAATCCGCCCATAAATGCCATTTCAAACGAAAGTCCCATGTAAACCTGTCGGAACATGACTACCGCATCCTCTACATCCACATCCTCTCTTAGTTCTCCGGTAGCTATGGCACGTTGTATAGCAGCACGCCAGTAAGCATAATCAACCTCTACAAGATTACGGAGTTTTTCTTTTGCATCAGGATCGTATTGGAGCAGTTGAAACAGAAAATGAAAATATTGGGCGTGATATGTGAACTTTCCTTGTGCCACCTTTTCCCGCTCTGCACCTATCAGGTCGCCCAGCATATCCATTGTCCGTTGTACGCCACGCACATATTCGTCTATAAATTCGGCAAATGTACCGTTCGTTTCAGTGAATTTGTTTCGTGGATTTTGCGTGCTGAACCAAAATTTATCCACTACGGCAATAAATAGTTCCTGTTTGTTCTTGTAGTATTTGAATATTCCGGCTTTCGACATTCCAAGCATCTTTCCAAGTTCCGCAAAACTGGCTTTTTCATAGTTCACGGACATAAACAGCTTGAACGCGGCTATCAGTAATTCATCACGGGTAATTTTCATTTTACAGCAGTCTTTTATATTTTCCAATCCCGAAAATACTATTTTATTCCCATACAAACCATATTAAAGGCAATAGATTAACAAAAATAAATTTGCGGACACCTTAGCAAATCGGAACAGTTCGTTTTAGGACAAATCATTGAAATAGTAATAATCAAACACTTGCATAATTCAAAACGAATGCGTACTTTTGAATCCAAGATAATGGAGACAGACATCTGCCAAAAGCAGACAGAAACGCATAAAAAAAGTCAGTATCCAAATCGTCCCCCCAAAAAAAGGGTAAGGATAGATAAAATATTGATATTTAGAACTGTGAACGGGATGGAGTAAAGCCCCAAGCGGATCACTTAAAACAAAAGAAAAATCAAGTAATTCACTGATAATCAAGCATTGAATAGGATTTGTTTTTTTGATAGGTAGCAGAAAATAGCCATTTCAAGGGCTCAACGTAAAAACGGATCAATCCGAAAAGAGGCTATATTCATTTTTAGTTGTTCATACGTGGATATATGCGAATTAACCAGTAACGATATATACGTTTGGCATTTGATGGTAATCTGTGGATTATAAAGAAACCCACAAAACAAAGGTAACATCAAATATCCGGTTACTGGATATTCCGAAAGCTATCCTGAATTAGTATGAGGGAAAACTTAAAAACGGTCAGCTATTACCAGTTTTCAGCAATCAAAATATGAATGATTATTTGAAAGAAATTGCCACCGTATTAAGAGTGCTCCGATAGAATTTATTCATAATAATACTCTAACATTAAAAATTCAACTATCTTTACATAATAAACATCAATACTATATAAAGCTTTTCAAATATCAAATTAGTTGTTTCTCACTTCCTCCGACGGATTATTTTATACATATATTTTATCTGTCCGATTCCTCATTCCGCCAATGTTCCGGTCTGTTTAATTCATCACAGCATTTCACATTGCCTTTACCTACCTCATAACCTGTTGGACCGATGGGCTGAACCATCCAATACACTTCACTCTCTTTAGGCATTGGATAAGGAGGAAGATAGCCCAGATGAGCAGCATGAGTGGCAAATCCATATCTGGGATAATACTCCTTATGCCCTAAGACAAAGACCACTTCCGAACCCATCGCCTGCAATAAATGTAGCCCTTCTTTTATAAGCATCCCACCTATTCCCCGACGCTGATATATAGGTTTCACAGCCAATGGGGCCAAAATATGCATCATTGGCGAGACTTCTTTATCACTAAAATATACCCGGGTGAAAAGTATGTGCCCGATAGCCTCCTCCTTGTCGAAAGCCAGTAACGAAACAAAAGGTTTTGCCGTTTCGTCATTTAGCAACTGAGGCTACTAATCGGGCTTCTTTATCATAGCCGAAGGCTTGTTTTTTCAACTTCCATAATCATATCGAAATCGGCGGCGGTTGTTTCTCTAATGTTATACTCCATATTTTCTATTTTTATTAGTTTCTTTATTGCATTAGTATCTCAAAAAGCGAATCCCGATAGGCATTACTGATAGCTATCTCGTACTTATCAATAAAAATATCGTTATTACTGAAAGAATCGACATGGTCTTTATTGATAATATATGAACGATTCGACTTAAGGAATATCGTTTGAGGTAGCATTTCATGAATCGCCTTGAGGTTAAGATGTGTAATCAACCGTTGTTTCACGGTCTGAATGATGACATAGTCTTTCAAAGCTTCGATAAAAAGAATATCCTTAAAGTCCACTTTGAAATACCGCGCTCCGACTTAATGAAAATGAAATTGCTTTCCACTTGTTCCACCTGATTCTTGTCTTTTTCAGAAACAAGGATTTCGTGATATGACAATGCTTTTGCCACCGCTTTTTTGAAGCGGTCGGGCCGGATAGGTTTAAGAAGGTAATCCACCGCATCTAGCTCATAACTATCAACTGCAAACTCAGCATAAGCGGTGGTAAAAATGATCAGAGTTGCCGATGACATTTGTCTGGCAAGGTCGATACCACTGATGCCCGGCATCTGAATATCCAGAAATACCAGATCTACTTGATTGGCAATCATAAACACTCCCGCTGCTCCGGCATTTTCGAAACTGCCGACAAGCTTCAATGAGCCAATCTGGCCTGCCAATTTTTCTATTCCCCTGCGGGCGATAGGTTCGTCGTCTATTATTATGTATTTCATATTTTAAACTCCATTCTAACTGTATATTTTTCTTTTTCATCACATTGGATTAGGTTGTAGTCTACTCCGAACAACAAATTCAATCGCCTTTTTACATTAGACAAACCAATTCCTCCTGTCTTCTTGGGATGGAACAATTGAGGCTGTGGGTTTTCACATTCAAAGTGTAGCCTACTTTTTGCAATATGGAATGAAAGGTTCACATAAGACCCGCTTTCGGGATTGTGCTTGACAGCATTCTCCACAAAAGGGATAAACAGAAGCGGAGGAATCTGCACATCACAATCGCCCTCTTTTTTCACGGTATAGTTGAACTTTCCCCGCCTTGTCTTTTCGAGTTCCAAATAATCATTTAGAAAATCAATATCGTCTCTCAGCGAAACGCTTTTCTTGGAACTGTCGTTGATTTGATATTTCAACAAGCTGTTGAGTTTACCGAGAAGACGAGATGACTTATCTGTATCTTCTCCCGCCAATATGTTGGCATTATTAAGCATATTGAATAGAAAATGTGGATTAATCTGATTTTTCAGATTTGCCAATTCCACTTCCATAGTGGCATTTTGCAATTCCTCAATCCGCAGTTTGTTTTCCACACCATTCTTAAACAGGCACAGAGCTGTAATGCCTGCCACCATCAGGCAAATGTTTGAAAAAGAATAAATGACAGTGAAAATCAGTTCTGCGGTAAGAGCTGCCACGTTGCCAAAATAAAAATAAAAAAACACATTACATGATACCATAAGAAACAAGATGGCAGATATCGATATAAAATAGCGTTTTATATTACCTGTAAGCAACATCCGGGGAACAAGCAGACAAGCATTCACATAAACTATCGCATCGAGTATAGCCCAAGCTAACAGCCAGATCCACAAACGATCGCGTACGGATATATTTGAATCTTGAGACAGGTTGTTTATAGTAATAAGTGCTATTGTTATTTGCATGGACAGATGCCTGTAAAACCGGAATCGAGGTTTTAACAACAAGTCGGGGATGATATGATTTAATTTATTCAGCATTCTTTTAGCTTCAGTTTCATTGTTTCTGTTTTGGTCGAATTACATCCACTTATTTCACATCTGAGTTCTATCGCCACCGGGTCAATAATATAATGAATATCTAACCTTTCAGGCTGCTGTTTCAGTATTCCCTGAATAAATGAAAGGAATTGAAAAGGACACACCAATAGCTTTGTATTGCCTGTTACCGATACGGAATAAACAAACGACGCAGACACTTGCTGTAGCAACATCAGATAATTGCGGATAAATTCGATGTCTGAGTAAAATATGACCTGTGTTCTTTGGCACTCATACAGTTCATAACGAAGTAACTCACTCAATGATATAATCATATACGATGCTTTGTCGGGATCTGTCTTTACCTCTTCAGAGGCGCGTCCGATAGTGTCGTATAGCAGCTCTGTATTGATGTGGTGCTTAAATTCGTCAATTGTGCTTTTCAATCGTCTGTTTTCCAAATTACCGATGTTTCGGGTGTCAATAAGCCACTGCTTTATCAGTGTTGGAATTAAACTGCTTGTCGCACAAATCACAGTAATGATAAGACTAGAAAGCATGTCCGATAAACGAATAGCGGTGAATGAGCTTGTTACCCCATAAGGTATTATGACTAAATATCTTACAAACAAATTAACACACAAAATGATGACAATCGTTCCTATCAATAAAAGGATGAAATATTCAACATATTTGCTACGAAGCAAAAGGTGAGGCACTAAATAGGTAATATTAAAATAAAGAAGTAGAATATAAAGTGCCGTTATCGCAGCACCGACTATATATACAAAATATCCGAACGATTCAATCCATTTCTCAAGTATAAGAAATATATGTCCAAACGAACAGCCAATAAGCAAAGCAATAAAAAGCACACTTCGCCTTAGCCTGAACTTAGGCTCAGTCAGGAAATCATATATTATATTGTTGTTACTGTCAATAGCCATAATACTCGCCCCACCGAACCATACAGAATTAATTTAAATTTTCTTCTGAATCCACCTTTCTTTCTTCATATACTCATAACAGAAGATTAAGATAAAAATGCTATACACGACTCCCGTTATCCGTGCAAAAGCGATGTCTATTTTCAGCTACAGGATAAAGTAAATGGCGTAAGTTATGTATAATTCAGCTATTATTTTAGCCATACTATATTTGTGTATGTCTCACTCCACAGTTACCTTGAAACGGCATTTTTCTGCGCCGCCCAAAACGGTTTCGATTATTTCCACATTGATATTTTTATCGGGCAACAAATTCCCGATAATATACAATATGCTCTGGCGTGAACATTCGCAATGTGACACGTCTTTTACATTTCCGCTCGCCACGTCCGGACAGACACACGCAGGGTAACCAATTTCATAAACGTGTCCTTCTTCAATTGTCTTTGCGGATAGCCATTCTGTATTTCCGTATCGTTTATACTGTTCGTCCAAACAACGGCCACATTCTTCAAATTGCTTTTTTTGCATTGGCAATATCGTATCCTTGACACAATGTATCGCTTTATCTCTGTAATTCATATTATCTTCTTTTTTTTTAATTCGTTTTCTATTTCTTGATTCAAGTATTTCATTTTTCTTTCTTTGTTATAGGAATATAAATATCTGTTATTAATTCCGAAACCGGAGTTTTCTCAGGTGTATTGACATAAGTTTCAAAAGTGAATGGCTCCCGCAAAGTATAGTCACTGACCGGTAGCCAGTCAAGGTAGATATGTCGATACGCCCTATTTAGTTCATGGTACAATCCATTGAAACGAAAGATTGCATATTCTCCCGCAGGAATCTCGTAAATGCCAAAACCTTTAGGAACCTTAAATGATGGTGGTAAAGTTATCCCAACCATAAAACGACTGTGCTCTTCAAGCGTAATAAAAGGATGATCAAGAGTCAGGCTAACGTATTTGCATCCTTTTGATGACAATTCATAATTCTCAGAGAATTGTAATAACTGCTTCCATAAGACAGAAAAACTATGATTGATGTCATTTGTCTTTTCTAACTTCAAATATGCAATGCGTATGTTGGGTACTTTCTCAAGACTCAACTCAACCTGTACAGGATTCTTTCCTTCAGGGCAAGCATAGAAATGTTTCTTGCGAAATTCAGGTATAGAACAATTAAAATACCTTTTGAATGCTCTTGAAAGCGTATGCTTATTTTGATAATGTATTTGACTGAGAAGCCCAGGAACACTTATGTCTGTTGATATTAACTTAAATGCAATGTACTCCAATCTTAGCCGTAGGACATATTTTCCAAGACTCTCTCCGCAGACAGCTTTGAAAAGTCTGCAAAAATGAAATTTAGACATACCTGCAACTTGGGATAGTTCCTCAGAATTAAGTTCGTCAAACAAATGGCAGTTTATGTATTCCTGAACTTTCATAATTAATTCGTACTGCACATGGGCTGTATTGATTTTTTGCTTCCATCTTTTAATTTTCGGCAATCGTTTGGACATAATTTCCCTCAATTCCGATGAAGTATAGCTTATCCCGACCTCTCTATAATATTCTTCAGGGAAAAGTCCCCAAAGGTAGATGAGATAGTCCATTGAGAAGTCATATAACTTAACCCCATTTTTCAGACAGTAGTCGCAATATTCTTCATTCCGGCCTCCCGTAAGACTGGCATAATCTATATTCAAGGGTATTCCACAAGTTTGACAATATTTTATTTCAGTATTATTTTTCATAAACTTCCCGTTATTTAAGTGCAAAAATACTCAATAGATAATGAAAGAGGTTACCATAAACAGCTATCTTTTATCTGAGTTGCAAATTCTCTCATCGCATCATATCTCAGTCTCGAAAGATAGGAATTTGTCCTCACTAGCTTCTTGAATAAAGACCTTTCAATAAAATTCATTTTTTCAATTTCAAACCTCGTCTGCAACAAGATATCAGTTAACTGATATCTTGTTGCAGTAACACACAATCTACTGCGAGAGTCATTATAATATGAATTGTGCACCCACCTGATAACTGATATATACTTGTTGAAACTTCTTAGAGTTATCTCCTTTCCATAGCGAATGATCCGGAAATACGTTTTCGGCATTCCTGCTTTTCGTCTCCATATAGTTGATACTTACCCCACCGAATAATTCAAAATGTCGTCCGATTCTAAAAGCAGGCAGAAGTAAATATCCGGCATTATAAACAGGATCGTTCGAATCACATCCGGTACTGGACACTTTAAGTTCATTATTGATTCTAAACCACTTCATAACAGGTATGTGTGCCCCCAATCCGGCTTCGGCAACCAATCCGTTTTTCTTCATATTGTGGTTATATCCTATACCCAAGATACCGTAGGTATATTTTCCTCCTGAACGGAATGATGCCACAGTGTTTCCTATACCGTCATAAGTAACAGCGATCCCCATCTCTCCATTTTTAATGATGTTGATTAGTCCAATGGGGACATCGCTGTTTTTGGCAATATTGACAAGTCCGGCAAATTGAACTCCTTTTACATCATTGGCTACGTTAACTAATCCGCCAATTTGGACACCCCGTACATTTGTGGCTGTATTAACTAATCCGGCTACCTGAAGACCATTGAACCGCTCTTTATTTATGTTCGCCAAACCTGCCCATTGCATCCCCTCTCCACTGTTGCCGACATAGTTGGATAACCCTGCAACTTGAACACCTTTTGCATCACTAAGAATAATATTCGAAAGGCCTCCAAGCGTAAATCGCCTTTCATCTTTGGATATACCTACCAACAAATTGAGTGAATAGTCATTCGTATATTCTGTCGAATATCTTCCGTTAGTGCCGATTGGCGAAATAAAACTTACCTGAAAGGATGATTTTTTGTTTTCACCGGTTTGAGCAAATGCAATGTTACAAACAAATACGAATAGCAAAATAGCTGAAATTCTTTTCATTTTTAGTTTTTAATTTAATTAGTATTTAAATCCTACCTAATTCTTAATGGGAAGCAAAGATATTCTCTTTCTATATTCACTTTGGGGAATGTAGATGAATGATACTTTTTCGAAGGTCGAAATAACCTTTCTTATATACGAGTGAAATCTGGAGAGAAATCCCCAGTTACACGGAGATAGAGATCGTTCTCCTTGATTCTGCCTTGAATTAAGTTTATTTATTGATACTATCAGCAAATTCTCTTATCGCATTATACTAATTTTTCACGATTAAAATAGTCTAATTCGGCCATAATGTAACGTTAAACCACAAGATTACTTTTTATTATGATTATATTACTTTATCATACCGACCATGGCAGCCACCATTGCAGCGATAGAGGCAATAGAAGTATTCATTCCTGCAACGTCCCTCGGCACAGTCTTTTTCCTATTTTCTTTGCTTGGTACTATTATTTCACATCCTGGTTCAATTGCACAAACCGCACTCTTTCTCAGACGAGACACCATTCCGTTCATATATACTACATAAATATGTCGCTTCAGTGCCCGGTTTCCGAAGCCACCGGCCTGTTCAATGTAATAGTCAAGATTACTCCCCTTTTGATAAAGTATTGTATTAGGATACATCACGGCCCCACTGATTGTTACCGTACTGACATATTTGGGAATAAATAGTACATCTCCTTCACGCAAGACCATATCTTCGTCAGAACCCGGATTTATTAACGCTTTCTCGAGTTCTATGCCTACCGGATAAGTAGAACCGGTTTCCAAAGCGACCGGAGATATAGAATTTTCTTCACTCCCCTTGACCAACAAACGTACTACATCCTGTTTCCGCCTTATCTCATCCGCTGTCATTCTACGTATCAGACGTGCTCCTCTCACATAAGCTTCTTTCGATAATCCTCCGGCTCTTGCTATCAGACTACTCAGCCTTTCATTGCTTTTGGTTAATGCGTAATTACCGGTGAAAACCACTTCTCCTTCAACTGTTACATTGGCCTGTTTGCGATACCCCGGACTTCGACGAACGAAAACGATATCATAAGGTTCCAGTTCAAATCCTTTATCCTCCCCTATCAACAATCCGTTTGCAAGCTCAACCGTAAAACTCTTACCAATGACATTGGAGGATAGTATACTTCCAGGATCTTTGATTCGACGCGACACATCGATCCGGACCATAGAAGCAGATTCCGGCAATCCTCCCGCTTTTACAATCAAATCCTGTATAGTCGTATTTTTAACATAAGGAAACTCACCCGGTACCCTTACATCACCATAAATGGACAAAGTTCCTTCTTTCTCAATATCTTTCACACTGGGAATGTAGAGGACATCATTCTTCTGCAAACATAGGTCGGCAGATGTGTCATCCATCATTTTTTTCAAATCGACAGGAATCATTTCATGTGTCAGATCTTCCTGTTGGCGTCTCAACAAAGCCCTGTTAAGAAAAGCATCTCCCCGAAGTCCTTCCGCTTTGCTAATCAACTGCCTGACAGTTCCTGTTACACTGTCATCCAATTGATATATGCCCGCACGATATACAGCGCCACGAATTTCGACCTTGTTTGAGAAACGTTCCAATACCGCTTCAACGGATAATTTATCACCATCGGCCAGAAGATAAGACTGATAATCGTCCTGCGCCACATTGTATACCTGTTTTGCTTTTCCGCCCATACGAAACAAACGTATGGCACTCCGATAAGCATCTCCCGTAAAACCTCCCGCATAACTCAACAAAGTAGCTACGGTTTCCCCACTTTTCATTTCATACTTCATCGGACGTTTTACCTTTCCGGAAATACTTACCAGATTCTGATAAGGAGGAACTAAAATGACATCGCCTTCCGATAAACGGATATTATCCGTCAATTTACCTTTCATAATATAATCATATACATCGACACGGGCGATCTCCTTTCCATCTCTCACAACACGAATATCACGCAGGCTTCCGATATCACTGATTCCACCGGCACGATACAAAGCATGAAATACCGATGCAAATGCCGACAACCGATAAATACCGGGTACTTTTACTTCACCCATGACATTGATCATGATAGTACGGATTCTCCCCAACGATAACTCTATATGGACCGTTTTTTGAGGAATAGCAGCATAAATCTTACTAAACTCACGTCTCAAACTTCGTTCGGCATCCTGTATATTCATTCCACTCAGGAAAATGGGACCTATACCTGCCACATGAATAGTACCTTCAGGAGAAATTATTTCCCTGACTGTATTTTCAGAAGCGCCCCATACGTCTATTATCAATTCATCTCCAGAACCTAATACATAATTTTCAGGAGTAGGAATATCCAGGCTAGGCTCAAAAGATAAATTTCTGGCAGTAAATATATTACGTCCAAAAACAGCAACCTGCTTACCACGAATGACATGATCATCTTTCCTATGTTGTCTTGCTCTGCTGCCTCCTGCCAATAAAATAAACAGAGCAAATAACAATGCTCCCTTATCGTTTATTTTTTTTAATATCATATCCTTCAGACAGCTCACTTTTTTTGCGACACAAGACACAAATCGCACAAATATTTCACTTTTCATAAGGGAGCAAAAATTTGAAACCTCTTCCCCGTAACATGACTTCCGACTCACGCACTTCTTCTACATACAGCCTATGTATACCTTCTGTTATCTGCGGTTTCAAGGATCCATGGCGAAGTATATTTAAATCGATAGAGTCACCCTGTACGGGATTCATGATAGGAGCTATTTTTATATAAGAACTATTATACATCACTCCCCCACCATAAGGGCGGGCACTATTTACAATCCATGTACCTACTCCTTTTCTTTTGACTACCATGTTATTATTTTGGATCAGATAGTATGAACTTGAGTTGGTGCTATACCACCCCGGAATTTCCAGTTTTCCTTCCGGTCTCACTTTAACATGAATAACCTTCTTCTCTTTTGCGTCTTCTGAAATAGCGATAACCCGGGCTTCTCCCTCATATTTGGGATATATCTCCAGCATCCCCGTAGAACCGTCCCATTTCATATCCATAATATCTGCGGGATCGTCCTCTTCCAGCTTAGTCAATTCTCCTCCTCCGGAAATACTTATGAATTTACTTCTAAATCGGGGAAGAAGCTGCACTACGGAATGACTTATTCCGAGCTCCGGAAAGACTACGTTGATTTTCAACCTTATGCGCTTATCATGAGAAATGATGGTAGCAAACGTTTCACCTTCCAACCAACCTTTTACTTTAAGGGTATCCATACTTATATCAGCAGTGGCTATTTGTGCGTTCTCCACATTAACTATATATTTCCCGTTTCCACCTGACAAAAGAAGTCTTTTCTCTGTCTGTTTATTCAACGACAACTCATCAACGACTCCTTCTTTTCCTATACGGATATCGGGAAATTCTTCTTTTTGTTTTTCACATGCAAAAAAGCAAATAAGACAAAAAGCAATATACAATTGGGTTATTACAGTCTTTATCATTGGCTTGTTTCCTGTTTAATTCTATTTCTATTTTTCATTTCTTTTTACACCCAAATGAGGATACAGAATCTCCCATTCACGACCTTCTCCCTCATCAATATAAACTTCCAGGCGAAATCGTTTATAAAATCCTTCGAACTCCGGAAACTCTAAAGTATTATCTTTGGGTTCAATAGTTACTCCGTCCAATTTATAAGATACCTTGGCGTTCGGATTGGCCAGTTCATTATAATAAAGTTTCAAAAAACGTCCCTCGCAACTCCCGTCAGGAAGGATGGTACGCAAATAAGGAATACGATCTTCGGAATTTTCCGCTTCACGCATTCTTTCTGTCGCACCTCTTCGTTCGGCATATGGCGAGAACTCCTTACCCTTTACCGCTCTTACTTTAATATGATGGGTACTTCCCGGTTTGAGCTTTGTCTTTACATATGAGTTTCCGGACGTGATTGTTTCGACTTGGTCATCAAACACGACTTCCCATTTAATGGTTTCGTCTGCTACCTTGTTCCAGGAAATCTCCATTTCATTCTGATATGCTTTCATTCTTAAATTATCGGGAGCTTCCGGAACGGGAGATATGTCCGGCCCGCTCTCTTTGAGTACCATTGACATATCATCGAACAGCATATAGCCCTGATAGCTCTGTGTCCTTATCCCCATCCCCATACTATGGATATTCTCCGGTATTGTTACAGTACTTTCCACTCTTCTCCACTCATCTTTAACCGTTCTTATCGAAAGTATTTTTTCTCTGCTTTTTATACTCCCGTTATCATACCAAAACAGAGTTACTACTATTTCACGATTTCCCACACTTCCTTTGTTCCAAAAAGAGAGTGTATATTGTTTTCCTGCTTTTACCGATACGGGTTGAGCCAAGAAAACAGATCCTCCGTTAAGCCATATTTTAAGTGCATACACACCTGTACTCTCCGGACGTCTTTCCAGTACCCGCTCCGGATTTAAGCTACTTACTATACGCCAACCGGTAGGCTGTCCCGTATCTTGCCACTTTTCAAACCCTCCGTTAGGAATCACATCGATACCTGCTGTACCTTGAGCTTTAACCTGAATTATTGCCATCATGAATATGATTGCCGGTAAAAGCAATTTATGTATCTTTCTCATCTCTTATTTTTTAATATCCTCCGGTGAAACATCAAACTTCTCTCCAATACGCACCGCCAGATTGTATAACGCTCCCTCGGTCTGCTCTCTCCCTAACAAGCGTTCTTTATCCCATAAACCATCCCCTTTCTCCAATTCATGCAACAAAATCCCGGTTTCTTCGTTTGTTAGAAATGATTTTCCTTGCATATTGCGTGCAAACTGTGCAGCATAGATCAAGCCGTAAGCCTGAGAAAGAAGACGGAACGCCCTCCTGGGATTTTCCTTTAAGTTGGCCAATGTATTCGGACCGACCAGCAGATGCATAGCCCTTACCGCAACTACACGTGACAGTTCTTGCCTGATGGTATCAGCTTGCAACCGCATTTCATCATATTGGGAAGTCGTCATCAAAGCGCGCCCTTTGACAAAGGAGCGGGAGATACGCAGATGACAATCTTTTAAGGCCGGTAAGCCATCGGACTGAGCCAATGTTTTCCAGAAGTCGTAATATCCATATGCCAGATCCCAATGATGTTCCAGCTCCGTATAGTTGTGACCGGGTAAGAGCTGGGTCAGATCATTCCGTACAAGTACCTCGTTATTTTCCAATATTTGCTCACTCAAATGTATGTTGAGTATCTTGTCCAGATATATTGCTCCCATAATAGCATATTTATAAACTTCAGCTACAGCGATCCCCCTTTCATCCACATAACAGACATCTTTGTCTCCTATGCCATTTCCTACATATCCTGTCAAGCCTTTCACGGCTTCCCTGTTTCTATGTTCGTAAGAAGGGATATTCGCTCCCAAGCCGGCAATACGTGCGGAAGTTTCAAACCAGGCATCAATATCTTTCAGAATCTTATCTCTATCCTTCAGATGTTTAGAAGAAGCAGAAACCTCTTTTTGTGGTTTTAACCCGAAGTTCCCTTCATGATAAATCCGGAGTGCCTCGTCATAATCCCTTTTTGTACTCATACGCGCTTCGTTCATGTATTCCGAAAAAATTCTATCGATAGGAGATTTCAAAAATCCACACTCAAGTACATTTACAGAACTCTCTCCGTTCCTTGAGAATTTATACGAAGGTTCCGGCAATACCGGGAGCTGATACGCACTTATCACTGTTTCATTTATCCCGTCGGTACATGCCACAACACTTATCAACAGACAGGACAAGAATAGACATTTCAATAAATAATTCATCTTTTTCATATTTTTTCTTAAGGTAAAATCAAATATTCACAATATGGATACCTCAGTGGATTAATCCCCTCCTCATTTTGATATTGCTCTGTCTGCAGACTGGGAATTTCGATCAGTCCATCAGTGGAGACAGCTGTGATACTTGCTCTTATATTGGATGATCTGGGTCCCTCACCGGAAACACTCAGATACAGAGGAAAACCCGAATGTACATTAAAAGAAATTTCCAACTTCTCGCCGTTAAACATTACATTGGGTCTTAATCCGTCAGCATCCTCTCCGGCATTTCCTATATTTCTCTTTCCACAACTGATCGTCACCAATTCTTTTTTTTCATTAATATATTTCACTTTGTACTGAGCACTGACATCTTTAGTAAGATTACCATCCCAGCGTTTTTCCTGAAACGAACACATCAGGGTTATTTTATATTGGTCAGCACCATTCGGAGTTTCGGTACCGAGATATTTATAGTTCTCCAATGCCTGATCGGGATCACACAATTGTACAAGCAACTCTCCGCGCTTGTTTTCAGGTTTCTCTATCTCTTTGGATGGAAACAACTTCTCATAATCTTCATTTACTACAAAATCTTCTCTTACCGTGTTGCAGCTGCATACAAACAGCAGACAACTTATTATCCATACATGTTTCATATTTATCCTGTTGTTTTCTAATTTAAATTTCATCCCGGATTTCAGCTATAACTCCACTCTCTTCGCCATAGGGAGCAAGATGCTTGCTGACCCAATGTGTTTTTTTGCTGTAAGGGTCAACTACTTTCACAAGTTCGCAAACAAATCTCTCTCCTTCTCTACGAAAATCATAGAAGATATACGTTTCACTATAACGTATACCGGGCTTGAAAGTCAGACCGTCGGCTGTTCCTACATACCCCGAACCCAATCCTTTTACTTTATTTCCCAACCATCCCTGAGAAGCAAAATAATCTCTCGCAAGAAACAGACGATAGCGCTGATATACTTCTGGAGGTTGCTTTCCATTCACACTTCCATCCCCTCCATAAGTGACATTCATCTGTACATCGCTATGGAAATAAACTCGTCCCGCCCTACGAATAATTAGCTGAGGATTTTTCATCTTCTCAAAGAACAATTTATTGTCATATGATTTTTGGATGTCCTCCTGCCAACTTTCATCATTCTTCAATTTTGTAAAAATGATATATTCCCTTGCAGGCTCTATATATGAAGATGTTTTAAATATCAGGTTGCCATCAACATCTTTTCCCGTATAAAGGAAATCCGAAGAGCCGGTAAAGCGGTCATTCACCAAAGAATGCAGATAGGTATAAGTAGTAAAACTTAACTGCGTAAATGTGTTTTGGCTCACTTCAAACTCACTTTGCAGCTTTTTCGTCAGGCTCTCCTCATTATAGTCGGCCACCGTCTCTACGATCCCATTTTCGGAAAACTTCATTAAGAAATAGTGTCCACCATATCCATATTTGTTCTTGTCTTCAAATATCCCTTTGGGAAGAGTTATCAATTCATTCACATTTGTAAACAATAGAGAATCCGTCTGGGGAAAATAGATGACAGCCCAGCCATAAGGAGCATTTACAAGTTCCTTTCTCAGTTCGCCGATATGGTTTGCATTGCGCTCTGAAGGAGACGAGTCGAAAACCTTTTCATCTTTACAGGAGAAGCAAAACACCATTAGGATAAGTATTTGAAATCCTAGTTTCATTCTTTCTTATTTTTTATTAATAAATTCCTTTACTTGCTTCATGCTTATTAATTGAAGGTAGTTAAGCGAAATCTTAATTTCTTTACTAAAGTAGTCTTCTACAAATGCTTGCTTTTCTACCAATTCTTTATATGCCTGAAGCGCTTGTTCATCATATTCTTTTTGAAGATCTTTATCCGATCCGGCATTGTAAGGAGTCTTGGCTCTGTCCAAAGCCTGAAGCAAATCCTTAGGTCCATATGTCAACTTCAAACTGATTATCTCCGCAAAATCTTTCTCAGGTGAAAGGAGAGAATGAAAGGTAAAGAAACCTTTCTTATTCGGATAACCAGCCAGAATAAACCCTCTGCGCCCTTGCGTCTCTCCTTTGAAAATCCATGCAATAGATTTAGTCGATTCGATATACTTGTTTCTGCTGATGGATAGGAATTTGCTTCTGTTATAGGGGAAAAGTTCCATAAGATGTCTGGCAAACTGGTGATGTACGCTTCGCATCAGAATGAAGACCTTATCCTCATCTTGGGGATTAAACTCGTTGACGTTATATAGAAACATCTCATTAGTTGTTGCCTCAAGATTATCTAATAGTTCCATTCCGTTTCCGTCTACATTTCTTCCTCCATACATGTATATTTTAAGAGGATTTTTTCCCAACAGAAACTTATCTCCTCCCAATTCAGGAGCTGTATAGAGGTCAATCCATAGAGCTTTGATGGTATTGAGCACACTTTTTACATTGGCAACTTCCGGCGGGTAGATATAGCTTCCATTCTGCACTGCATTTTTGTCCCACCGATATTCCACCTCAATCCCATAAGGACGGGTGAATGTATCCAGTATCCATTTATCCAACTCTGTCCTCTCACGCTCTGTCTCACCCGCCTCCACCACACTCCGGGCAGATAGGGATGCCTCCTCTTCACAGCCCGCCAATAGGAAAGAAATAACGAGCAAATACAGACTTCCTCGAAAAAAGTATCTGAAATTCACTTTTCTAATAATTGTTTTCATATGCTTGATTTTATTCTTGAATCATCTTCTATAATACTCTATCGGGGATTAGGAACCAGTCCCCGGTTAATGGCTTCTGCCGGTATTTGCAAAAGTTTTCTGGAATCTTCTTTTTCCAATGGTCTGTAGAATTTATACTTTGAAGTGCGTTTTACCGATATATAAAAGCGGCGTATATCAAACCATCTCAAACCCTCATGTAAGAACTCCTGTCTCCTGAAACCTAAAAGTATTTTCACCAACGCCAGTTGGTTGATACTCATTCCGTAAAATGGGGTATAGATTTGATAGTTTTCACTGCTTGTCTGCGTATAAGTCGAACGGCCGCAAGAGGGATACACTCCATATTTGACAGACAAGTAAACCAACAGATTATCTATTGCTTTATCATACTCTCCGAGCATTGTATACGCTTCCATCCGGTTGAGCATCACTTCGTCAGTGGAGAATAAAACATTGGTAACATATAACCCTCTGGGACGTATCCCCGTATAGCCGGATAATGAAAGCTCGTCAAATTTGGCTATATATTGCCCGTCATCTATACGTCCGTCGTTATAGTTAAACAGAAAGAATGACTGCATCTTCATTTTCCGGAAGTTAAAGCATCCGTCTATCCCGTGTTCATTATACACCTTTTCGGCACTTTGAATGGTCACTCCATATTTTTCCGAAGGAATATTACGTGCCACTCTTGACTCCGTAGTAGTCAATAAAAGGTTGGCAGGTTCATCAACACTTGCGTATCGAATATAGAGATATTTATGATTAGAATTAAATTCTTTTTTGTACTTCTGCCAGTTTCTTAAGACCGGCTTTGGGTCAACACCGAGCACATAATCGGAGTATGAGACCACCAGGTCCCATTCTCCCTTAATCAGGTAAAAACGCGAAGCAAAAGCGTAGGCCGCTTTTTTATTGAAATGAAATTTTGGTTTAACATAATAATCGTCATTCACCAACGAAAGACCCAGTTTCAGATCTTTTTCAATCTTTTCATACACTTCCTTCACCGTTCCTCGTTCATAGTCCACCAACGCATTTTTTTCGGGCCGGGTTAAATAAGGAATACCCGGGGCTGTTGCCGATTTGGTAGTTCCATAAGGCTCAGCCCAGATGTTTACCAACATGAAATGCAGATAAGCACGCAAGAGAAACGCTTCTCCATACAAAGCTTTTACCCGGTCACTTTTAGGGTATTTACTAAGTAACTCTAACGCCTGATTAGCCTGAGCGATTCCGGCATAACATGCATTCCAATAGTTTAGCGGAGTATCCAAATCTTCCTGATCGTAATCTTCCCAATAATACATAGCTTCATTCAGTCGCGAATGAATGCCGTTAGTCCTTTCTCCCACATTGTCCGTACGCGCTTCTAAAAAAGCAAAATAACTGGCCTCGGGATATGCTCCGGCAAGCAGTTCGGCAATTTTGTCCTCACTGTCTATTTGTACATCAAAAGTAGAGTCCGGATTTGTTTCCAGATAATCCTGACACGCTGTCAGCAATAAGATTATAGTACTTAAAAAGATTGTCTTTTTCATTTTTACCCAATTAAAATTCAACATTCAATGTCATCGTATATTGCTTGGGAGTAGGCAATGAAACCCCTCCTGATCTATAAAATTCCGGATCTTGCCCATTCAGCTTCCTGTCTGAATAGATAAGGAACGGATTCGTCACATTCACCTTTACGTTCATCTGTTTGATTTTAAGATGTGAAAGGAATCTTTGAGGTAAACGATATCCCAACGAGATATTTTTCATACGCACAAAACTACCGTCAGCCACCCTGTTTTGTGAATAGTTATAAGTGTTGTAGGCTTTTTCTATATTTTCTTTTCCGATATTGCGTATCAGATCTTGAGAAGGAATTACGGGAATATTGGTTTTCCGCTCGTCACCGGGATTCAACCAACGGTTGTAGTACTCCTTGGAAAATACATTAAGATCGGCAAATGCCGGATCAAAAGAAGGATTCATCCGAATTTTATTACCTGCCTGCATGGTAACAAAACACGAGAATTCCCAATTTTTATACTTAAAAGTATTGGATATACCTCCTATATATTGGGGTTCAATAGGGCCATGGTAAATAAGGTATGATTTTGAATATTGTGCATCCAAAAAGTCAGCTCCCGAAATCTCGCTATTTGCTCCTTTGTTGGAGGGGTACAGTCCGAAATCGAAGGTCGGCAGACCATGGGTGTTAAGTCCCTGAAAATTGAAGGAGAACAGAGATCCGCGTGGAAAACCCACGATGTTACCACGCCCGGTTCCGGCCACCATATCAAAAGTGTTAGGGGTATTCAGTAACCGGGTTATTTTCTGCTTCATACCGCTGATAGTGACTGTGGTAGACCAACTGAATTTGTCAGTCAATATATTTTGTGTCTGTATGGCCAGTTCCACTCCACGCGTACGCATATCTCCGAAATTAGCGTATTTGTAATACTGACCTCCCACACCGGAGGTACGAATAAGGTCTATCAGATCAAACGAGTTTCGTTGGTACACATCGAATGTCGCACTGATACGATTGCCAAACAGTCCGAGCTCAAGACCGAAGTTCAGCTCATACATTTTTTCCCATGTCAGATCGCGATTTTCCAAATGTAAAATACGCAATGCATTCTCCCTATCTTTCAAAAGAGTACGGTTGACCATCACATGCTTGAAAACTGTGGTAGAGTTAACAGCTTGTTCATTCATTTTAGCGGTTAACCCGTAACTCGTACGCAGGGCGAGCCTTGAAATGGTAGTGTGTTTCCTCATAAACTTCTCCTGATCCAGATTCCATTTGGCTCCTATATTCCAGGTTGGCAGCCAGCGGGAACGGCTATATTTACCTGCAGTATTAGCCCCTTCGTAATTGAATACTCCATTGAAAATGTATTTCCCGGCATATCCGTATGTAGCGCTGCCCGATAATGTCACTCCCCTTTCATAACGTTCGGTTAAAGAAAAATAAGTATCTCCTTCATTGGCCAGCTTTTCAAAAATCAGGGGATTGGAAAAGACCTGATTACCTCTGTCGTATTGTATTCCATAGCCTTGAAAAGGATTCATGCTGCGATCGGCATATCGTATTTCAGTAAATCCGAAAGCGCGTATGTTATGTTCACTCAGTTGCCTGTTATAATCCAAAGCCAAACGTCCCAGATAGCTTCGCAAGGAAGTTTCCGTTTTATTGAATATCCCCCCATGTGTCAATGCTACCCCGGGCAGTTGCATCGGATCGTCTTTATTCTTCAATAGATAAATGTTTTCTCTGGCTACGTAAGGAGTCTCATTGGCACGAAAAGCCTGTACCACATTGGATGCTTCAGCAATAAAATGTGAACTCTTGGTTACGGCGTGACGCACCATTGCCAAGCCTTTTACTTCGATATGATCATTGAGCCTGTATGAAAGTTCACCCTGTAATTTCAGATCCAGCACTTCTGTTTTCAGGTAATTGTTTTCATATTCATTCAGAATGTTAAACGGAGCCCAGTTATTCCGATAGAACTCTCGTTCTCCATCCGCATTATGGGGCCGTAAAGTGCGGCTTGTGCTTAAAGCGTAACTAAAAGGATTGATATCGAAATCACGTTCGAATGTTCCGATAACAGTATTTCTACGTTGAGGAATTGTTCCCGGCGAGTTCTGGTTACGTAGATTTCCTTGTGCGGATATAGTAGCCTTTATCTTATCTTCGTTCCAGTAAAAAGAGTTCTTGATGTTGGCCGTAATTCTTTTAACATTGTCGGCCAGAGTCCATCCTCTGTCATCATAAAAACCGATGGAAGCATACATTGCAGAGTTCTCCCCTCCCCCTGAAAAGGTCACAGTATGTGTATGGATAGGCCTATGTGTAAACAGTTCTTTAAACCAATTGGTGTTAGCATACTCTCTTTCACGCATGAATGCCCGTTTGACATCATCCGTATTCTCCAGATAATATTGACCGGTAGCCGGATCAATGGTATTAAGTGCCTTATACATCTGATAATATACTCCGCTGCGACGACCATATAGCGTATTTTGCAAAGAGAAATATCCCTTTCTGCCCATCTCTTGATAAACAGACATACTCTCTTGAGAATTAAGTAAATCGAAATTTGTATAAGAAGGAATAGATCGCATACTTAACTCATAAGAATAAGAAAATCTGTTCGGTGCATTTCTTTTACCGGACCGGGTGGTAATTACGATCACTCCGTTCAATGCCCGGGCACCATAGATGGAAGTTGCCGAGGCGTCTTTCAATACCTGAATATCTTCTATATCAGATGCATTCAGTCCGGCAACAGCCGAACTGATAAGGGTTACCGCATCACCGGAAGCCAATTGATCAAGTGTAAGTGAAACAAGATCCTCGTATACTGCCCCGTCTATGACCCACAACGGTTGTACATTTCCCATAATGGAAGCACCACCCCGGATATTAATCCGGGGCGCGGCACCAAAGCTACCTGTCACATTCTGTATGGAGAGACCTGCAATACGCCCTTCGAGCATGCGCGACACATCCGACACACCGTTCAACTTGATTTCATCCAGCTTTACCGAAGCTGCCGCTCCCGTAAAGACCCTGTTTTTAATTTGTTGATAGCCGGTGACTACCACTCCCTCTATCTCCTGCACATTATCCTGAAGTATGATGTTCATAATGCCGGATGAGGCTTTAATCAGACGAGGTTTCATTCCTACGAAACTCACCTTCAGCATCTGTCCTTTTCGGGCCTTGAGAGTAAACCTCCCTTCTACATCTGTAATAACTCCTCGTGCAGTTCCTTCCACTATCACCGTAGCTCCCGGCAAACTTTCTCCGGTTACAGAGCGTACTGTACCTTTTATCTCTACTGCCACTTGTGCCGGACAAGTCTGAGAAAAAATTGCCATCAGCAAACTACTGATTACTATTCTTATCATTGATGAAGTATTCATTGTTTTATTCTCTATATTTCTTCGTTTTATGGTTTATCACAATTAAATTTTATAGTCAGAACTGTACATTAGCTCCTGCATAGATCCCAAAAGGATGTCCCGCTCTCAAACCCGCAGGATGGCGGGATGTAAGGTAAACCCTATTGGTCAGGTTGATTGCATTTAATCTTACTGTCAAGTATTTATTCACAAAAACATTGAGTGAAGCATCAAATATAAGGTTTGCCGGTACTTTTTCTCTCTCCGCAATCGTCCCCTGCCCGGGTGAAGTACGCATATCACTGTTATAGCGTGCACCGATATTGGCATAAAACCATTTACATTCTATACCCAACTGCATGTTCAGAGCATGCTTGAAGATGTAAGGTATTTCATCACCTCTAACCACATTACCCCATGAATGGCTTTCAAACGAATTTCTAATTTCAGTATCCGTATAAGTATAGGATACCTGCAACGGCAACCTCACATTACAGTTCTTCGGAAGAGGCTGATATTGTACCAGAAACTCCGCACCTTTTACCCGGGCCTCCCCTACATTAAACTGTTCAAGTGTTCCGGCCCCACCCGAAGCAGCCAGATCACTTCCCAGCATATTACTGTAATTATTGTAGAACCCGATTAGTTCCGCCCTAAAATTCCCGATAGCAACACGTGTACCCAGTTCCATATTCACACTGCTTTCAGGCTTTTGATATAATTCCGCGCTTGGAGGGGCAAAGCCTTTATGAATCCCGAAGAAAACAGAAGCAGCCGGCATCAATTGATAATGTAATCCTACCCCCGGAATCAGTACACGCGCATGATTCGGAGTTTCAATACGTACCTTACCCGACCGTGCCAAATCTTCTTTCGTATAGTCTTTTTTCAGTAAGTCTACATCCTCATATCGCAGCCCGGCAGTGACAGTCCACGCGTCATATCTTAATTTAGCAAGCAGGTAACCGGCTAACGCGTTGGCAGAAGTAACACGGTTAGCATTCGTACCATGAATACCCTCCATAAACAGTACCATTTTCTTATTTTTCATAGAGTAAGAATCATCCCACTGAAAACGATCTTCCTCATCGGCATGATAACGAAGTCCGAACTCCAGATCGAAGAAAAACTCGTTCAGGTTGAAACGGTATTCGGCCCTGGTTTGTATACCTCTGGAACGGTAAGTTCTGTTATTGGCTCTTACCAACAGTGCTTCCTCTTCCCGATCTGTTTTCCCCGTCAAAATGTCGAAGTAACGGATATTCGTTTCCGGATCCACAAGTACATCGGCGATGGATCTCTTCTCTTTTGAAGTGATTCCTGCACGCACATCATTCAGTTTGTACCAATTTCGGTGGAAATAGTTGTAATAGGCGTTGGTAGTTATTTTCAACTTGTTGGAAAAAGTCAGCAGATAAGTTGCTACCCACTGCCGATGATCGGTCTTAAGTTTATCCATTTGCGAACCTGCATACCTGAGAAAAGGAGTCTTTTTAAAATCATCTGCAGAGAGTCCCACATACGTTTCATCCGAATTTTCGTCTGCGTATCCGAATTTCAGTTCCAAAGCATGATTCACTCCTTTTACATGATCCGTTTTGACCCTTATTTTAGCTATAATATCATTTCTTTTAAATCCTTTGGCTGCATGATCTTCGTATTTCTTAAAACCATCTGACTGATAACGCAAATATTCTACCATATACCCGAAATGCTTCCAACTGCTTCCGACAGATGTATGCGACTTAAACGTATTTTTGCTTCCGTAAGAAATGTTCGCTTTACCGGAAAAACTGTTCGGAATAGGAGTCGATACCAAATTAATAGCTCCTCCCGTAGTGAACGGACCATATTGTACCTGGCTACTTCCTTTCAGCACTTCGATGGCCTCCATCCGGGCTACATTGGGGAAATAATAAGCTGCCGGAGCGGAATAAGGAGCCGGTGCCGCCAGTACACCGTCCTCCATAATCGAGATGCGTTCACTTCGCTCGGCTTTCGTTCCTCTCAAACTAATGTTCGGGCGAAGACCGAAACCGTCTTCTTCATACATATTAACTCCGGGAACGGCCTTCAACATACGATTAATATCCGTATATCCCAGCCTGCGAATTTCCTCAGGCGAAATATAATATGCCGATCCTGTGCGGTTTCTTGCTTTAAACTTACTCCCAAGTATCTGTTGGGACGATACCACTATCTCTTGCAATTGGTAGACAGAGTCTTTCTTCACCTGCTGTTCCTGTGAGTATATTCCTGAATATCCCAAAGAAAAGAGGATGATAAATAAAGGTTTTCTATTTGTCATATTAATATAATTGTAACATTGTCAGGGGGCTTCTATTCGATTTACCTCCACAAGAGATGCGCTTTACAGAAATCAAGCTACGGATAGCGGTATTACCTGCTTACTTAACACCCATATCGACTCTTTTTGAAAAGTTGTAGTGCCTGCATGGATAGGAAAAAAAGGAAAGCAAAACTCTAATGTTTTTAGGGTTATAGAAACTGTATTCCTTAAATCTGGTTTAGTTGTTTGTTTATTTACGGCGGCAAAGATAAAGACACTAAAATTAACCCACAATCACTATATTTAGGTATTTGTATAAATCAAAAGTTATATTAATATTGCATAAAAGCACTTGCTTATATAAAGAGTATAAGCATTATATGGCATTCAATTTATAGTGTTACCCTGGCAGTAGGATAATAGCCAATTAAGTAATATTTGTATGTTGCAACGGATCACATAAAATTGAACTTACAGTTCAAAAACGGCTTTTATCACTTAAAAAAACAGGATGACGGATGGCTCACTACAGAGATAAATCTTGTACCATTTCTCTCAGTAAAGTTCTTAACTGCACTCTTGTTTATACAGAAACTTTTCTACTTTCAGGAATTAATATTGTCGAATGGATGCCAAGCACTAAAAACTCAAAGCAATTAAGAGCATCATCAGATGGAACAAAAAAATGAAGGATCAGAGTTAGCAAGCCTCCCAACGAAAGCCCAGTAGCCCCAATTAACTGTATAACAAAGCATTGCCTAAACAAAAAGCCGGAATAGGATAGCCCCCTAATCCGGCCTTTATATGATTCTTCGCTATAAATACGTATATCAGTACTCCAAATCAGGAGCAACCTTCTTACTTTCTGTTCTCAATTTGCTGGGAGTCATTCCAAATAATCTCTTACAGTAGGAAGTGAAATGAGCTTGCGAATTGAAATCAAAATCCATTGCGATCTCTTGAAAAGGAGTATCCGACTCACTTATTTTTTCTCTGATCAACTCCGCCTTCTTTTTTTGCATCCATTGATAAGGACTTTCTTTAAAACAATTTTGGAACTTACGATTAAAGGAGCGCTCAGAAGTACAATACAAACCGGCAAATTCCTTTACACTCTTTACTTTCCTATAATTATTCATTACAAAATCTTCAAAATGTCCTGTATTCCCCAATATAGAAGAAAAAAAAGTAAATAATTCTTTCTTCGTATAATATCCTCTCAAAACCAACAAAACCTCTTGTTGTTTGATAAGATGCATATGTTTACACTGCATCTTAGCATATAAATATGCGACAATGGAGTTTAAAACAGCTTGCAAAGGATCTCTTATAGGAAGCACACACATCTCTTTTTTTCTTTCCTTATAAGAAGAAAGAGAGTTCATATATACTTTGTCACACACCCTTATGTCTTTATTCCAAAATAGTAAAAGACATTTTGCATCATATATAACTTCAATTTTATTATCTACATGTTGCGGAATAAGAACCATTTTATCTTTCTCAATATGTACATTCTGATACTCACCACTATCAATAGACACCTCTCCATCAAGAAGGAAAAGAATACAAGGAGAAGCACTATTATCTATTTTACTTACACTATCTTTCTCTAAATTATAATAAACAAAACCTGTATTAACATTTATTTGATAGTTTATGCATGACAGATGTTCTTTAAAATAAAGTAATTTCATAACATCATTTTATTTAATATATAAAATTAAGCTATTAGAGATTACTTATCATACAATAACATTTTACATAAATTCGCCAATTATGTCTATAATTATTCATAAGATAATCTTCTTTAGCATTTCTTTTTCATAAAGTTCTAAGAGCTAGTTAGTTTTAGGCCAGATGATGATTAATCCTTCAACATTCTATTATTTCTTCAAATCATTTCATTCTATATCAAAACAACGGAACAAAAAAGGCAACAAAAACAGAATTGTTCTTGCCGCCTTTATGTTTTATACAAAATTAATGTAATACATTATTCTTCATTCGTTAACCAACCCCAATAATCTGAATTCGTCACTCTCTCAATGGACACCTTTCGATCACCCATCCTGACTTTATCCGGACCTGAAGCCGGCACCGAACTAGCATGATATCCGACTCCGCGCCATTTCAACATATGTTGAGGTACTTGTCGTTTCAGCAATGCACTATACACAGCTTTAGCGCGGCGTTTCGACAAATCTATGTTATAATTGTCGCTTCCTCTTGCATCTGTATACCCGGTTATCAAGAAATTGTTATCCGGATAACTTTTCAACAGATCTGCAATCTTATCCAAAGTGATTTCAGATTCGGAAGTAATCACATCCTTATCAAACGCAAAATGAATGTTATCGAATAAATCACAAACATGACTTTCCACCACAGCCGGCACTTCAATTCTCTTTTCAACAATTCGTTCTACAATCCTATCAACCGGACGGTCTATATATTGCACAACCGGCATAGGACGTTTTGTACTTCCACCCAAACGGAACATAATACGCATCGAAGCCTGAACAAAACGCGTTTGTTTTTTATCGACAGGCATGATGTATTCTCCCTGTAATCCTACTCCCCAATGATCGTTAAGCCAAGCTTGTACTCCGGCTCCGAAGGATAAGGGGAAATAGGATTGTTTAGATCCTATTTTCTCTTTGTTCCAAGGATTGGATGATGTCCATTCTGCTTCTCCTATAGGATCATTCTCAAACTTTCCTGCATTAATTGCATAAAAATCATGATGGAGGTAGTTAACACCTACGCGTAAATAAGGTTCTACATATTTTGATTTAAACAATGGGGTTAACCGGAATTGAAGTCCCGGACCGGCCATATACATGAAATCAAACTTACGCCCGCCTGTTTCAACTTGTTTTCTTGCCAGTCCCAATGTCCCCTGCAAATCAAGATAAAACCAAGGATTCAATTCACGAGCTGCATAGAGTTGGATACCGCCAAAAAGATGATCGATATTCATTCGATACAGATAGTTCCCATCGACCTGACGAAAATCCGAGAAAGTCACTCTGTCCCAGTTGATAAGAGCTCCACCTACCCCTATTTCCCAGGCTTTGGTTCTATGTGCTGTTTGTCCTTCCATCTTATCGTTTTGAGCATGAAGATAAAAGGGAAAAACAGTGATGGCCAATGCTCCTATAAGAAGTCTATTTTTTATTTCATTGAAATTCATATTATTCTATTTTTCTTTATAGGTTACACTAATTTCAGGCATATCTTTATATGTATTCTCAACATAATACGTACCGTTATCTGCTTTCTTCTTGAGAACTCCTAAAGACACATTGCTAGAGTAGATAAAAGCGCTACTCGCTCCTACCGAATAGATTGTAGCTCCCAAGTACGGGCTAAGGGCAGCATACTCAGGTTTCTTGTAACTCGACTTATTAAGTTCGCTTGTGGCTGTTTGTACCCCCAATGGAGAGGTATAAGTAAACTTAACATAACAGAGTAGGAGTTCCTTCGCCTCTTCCGGAGCATAAAATTCAGGTTCAATGTAATCTATGCCGTTCGGTTTTACTGTTTTTACCAATTCACGTTTACATATGATATTAAAATCAATAGTCGAAAAGTCAAATTCCCCCTGGGCTTTATTCAAGAATACATCATCTCCACTTTCAGCAGATGCCTTTGTTAAGGCTAGAGTTTTAAGTGTAGGAGGTATCTGATAAGGTGCCATCTTACATACTCCATTCCAATAAATCGTTTCTCCATAATAAGGGGTATCTTTTACTATTGAGAAATAGTTGTCTTTTCCATCCCAAAAGTCAGTTATTCCATTTTTTATACCGGCAGGGTTTTCTTTAACATATCTATTAGGATTAATAGACATTGATGTACTACTCATATTAGGTGTAGTACTTTCTATTTTTTTCGTTTTATCAAGAGATGTCGGGTCTTCCGGATTTGTAACCTGATATGCCGTAAATCCGGCATTGACATTAGGCAAATAGCTGGGCAATGTTTTCCATTCCGCACCAGGATCTGTCTTTCTCTCTACTCTAAACTGCAGGTTATGTTCATAATCAAGATATGGAGAGGTACCAATATAAATCATTCTAATCTGCATTCTGTTAGGGACATAAGTGTTTTCTGCAGATTCCTTTGTCACATTATTAATAGTTACCTCCTTAACTTTCCCCCATCGGGCATCTATATCGTCAATTTGAGGAAGATCTTCTTTCGGAATAATAAATTCTCCCTCTTCATTAGCTGTATAAGTTTTAGCCGGATCCAAACCGGGAATTCCCTTAACCACAGCCTTCGGAGCCTTATTGCCAGATTCGTCATACACACGATAAGCTACTCCTCCATCGGTTGTACGAACATACTCTCCAAATTCTTGTTGTGAATAAAGTGCAATCACGTTAGGTACTCCTTTGATAATAGTAACTTCAGCACCCGGTTTTCCCGGAACACCGGGTTTTCCATCCTTACCGTCCGCACCATCTTTACCATCCGCACCTCTCAAGAACTCCCAAAAATCACTTAAAGTTGTTTTACCACAATCCCAATCCAAAGACGGATTATGAGGATTTTTCACTTTAGGGCCAGTATTGTTACAACCCGCCTCAACACTCTCTACCCACAATTCATAGGCACTTTTCCCATTAGCACCATCTTTACCGTTAGCGCCGTCTTTTCCAGCAGCCCCGTCCTTACCGTTAATACCATCTTTTCCGTTGGCACCATCCTTTCCGTTAATGCCATCCTTTCCATTGGCACCATCTTTACCGTTAATGCCATCCTTACCATTGGCACCATCTTTACCATATGCACGAATACCGGTATCTTTCCCATTAATATACCAGTTCCCATTGGTACCGATTATTACCTCTGGCGATCTTCCATCTTTACCTATCGCAGCCTTTCCGGTATCTTTTCCATTGATTACCCAATTTCCATTTTCTCCAATTGTAACAGTAGGTGTTGTTCCTGCAACTCCTTCTTCACCTCTGGAAGGTTTTCCTGTATCTACTCCATCAATCAACCAATTACCATTATCCCCGATCGTAACTACCGGTGGAACAGCATCTTCTCCATTCTGTCCATCCCTACCCTGAGCACGTATTCCGGTATCCTTATTGCCAATCCACCAATTCATATTATTACCAATATGAGGTGTTTGCCCATTCTCGCCACTCGCTCCTGTCAGATAATACCAAAAATCTCTAAAATTATTCTGAGATACAGGCCACATACTTCCCGGGCGGTGAGGATTATCCAGAGCACCAGTAGCTACTTCTTCCTTCCACAGTTCAAAAGCACTTTTTCCATCCAGACCGTCCTTACCTTTTAAATACTTAAAAAAATCAGTTATTTCAGTCTCTTTCTTAGGCCAAGAAATCACTCCATTCTCTACATTCTCTTTCCAAAATTCATAAGCTGACATTCCTCTATCACCTTTCGGTCCTTTGGGCATCGTAATATCCACTTCTGTACAAGACTGCCCTAAAATAATGGTTAAGATGTAAACCATTAAATGTAATAATTTAGCATTGTTCATTTTGTTATATCAATAAATTACACAAAAGAATTATACAAACAACAGTCTAGAACACATCTATAAGTCCAAAAAAAATCATATTCAGAACTGCGTTTGACAAGTACGTACTTTTCAATGCAAAGGTAATGCCCCACAAACACATATATTTACATAAAGAAGAATACTATTTATATGTATCAGACAATTTCAGAATACGAGTCCCTGCAGCCGGTTACATATCAAATAGACACAGATCGCTTCGAAAAAAGTCAAATAAAAGACTCCGCAAAAGAACAGTATAAATCAGTTACCAACCTCTACTTACCACGAAACGACAAAAACTGTATATGCACGTCAGTCCCGAACGTTAATACCCAAGAAGCCAAGACCGGCAGATAAAATCCTAAGAAATGAGGATTGCCAACTCTAGGGACATGCCCTACCTTTGCCGCAAACCCTAAAATATGATAAAAAGATTATTTTTCCTCCTACCTTTCTCTACGATAGTCTCGGCCAATGAGCCCGATACAATACAGGTTAAGCGTATCGATCTGGATGAAGTAACAATAGTAGCTTTTAAACAAAACACACCTAATCGTGAGCCACTTTCTATCTCTACCTTAGATAATCGCTTCCTGAAAGAGAATGAAATATCGGGAGCTAAAGACTTAAGTTCCTTACTTCCTAATTTCTATATGCCCGATTATGGGTCCAAGCAGAATTCTCCGGTTTATATTCGGGGGATAGGAGCCAAAAAGGATGCTCCATCAGTAGGCTTTTACGTAGATGGCATTCCCTATTTTGAAACGTCCGCTTTCGATATTGACTTGTCGGATATAAGTAGTATAGAAGTACTTCGTGGACCGCAAGGCACACTCTACGGACGTAATTCTATTGGTGGAACCATCAATGTATATACCCATTCGCCCCTCGATTATCAAGGTACGTATTTCCGGTTGGGATATGGCAGTTACAATGATATGCGATTAATAGCTTCGAACTATACGAAGGTGAACGAGCAGTTAGGTTTATCCTTTAGCGGTAATTATCATCACAATGATGGCTTTTTTACCAATTTGCATACCCATAAAAAGGCAGATAAACTTGATAACGGAGCCGGACGAATCGGGCTCACATGGAAACCCGCAACCCATTGGACTACCCGCTTCATAACCTCCTACGAATATTCCAATCAAGGAGGATATCCATACGGATTGTATAATGCCGACAAGGGAACAACAGAAGCCGTAAACTACAACAATGAAGGATTATACCGACGAAATCTGCTAACCTCCGGAATCA
>OGXP01000297.1_pt1 | contig 59323 bp, 60 predicted proteins | sample 1576351 | NCBI WGS metagenome assembly OGXP01 (sample SAMEA3541517, study PRJEB24748) | human gut metagenome | biome: human gut; feature: human-associated habitat; material: faeces | place: China | collected 2012
AGTGGCAGAAATAAATTTTATTTTTTTAATTGTCTACTTGACGGGAAGCAGTTCAAGCATCCCAGAGACTGTATTTTTTTATTTTACTTCGCCCGGCTATAAACGAAAGTTAAAGTCCGCATATGCTGAGCAGCCGTGTTCGTGGATATCGAGACCGTCGAGTTCTTCTCCTTTGGTGACGCGGAGACCTACGGTTTTATCGATGATGGTGAATACGATGATTGCCATTACGAGGACGTAGGCTACGGTTGAAAGAACACCGATCACCTGGGTTTTGAGGGGGTATTCCGGGGAGAAGACGCCAACGAGGATACTGCCTGTGAAACCGCATACGCCGTGGACGCTGATCGCACCTACCGGGTCATCAATCTTGGCTACTTTGTCGAAGAATTCTACGGAGAATACGACGAGGATACCAGCGATCAGTCCGATGATGATTGCAGAGTAGTTGCTGACGGTGTCGCATCCGGCGGTGATTGCTACGAGTCCGGCGAGGGAACCGTTGAATGTCATGGATACATCTGGTTTTCCATAGCGGATCCAGGTTACAACAAGGGTTGCAAGTGTTGCGGCAGCAGCGGCAAGATTGGTTGTCATTGCGATATCACCGAGGTTTGTGGATGCTGCTGTGGTAGAGCCGCAGTTGAAACCGAACCAGCAGAACCAGAGAATAAATACGCCAAGAGCTGCAATGGAAAGGTTGTGTCCTGGAATTGCACGGGCATTTCCTTCTTTATCATATTTTCCGATACGAGGTCCGAGGATTTTGGCACCAACAAGTGCACAGATACCGCCTACCATATGAACTGCTGTGGAACCTGCAAAATCGTGGAATCCCATCTGGGCGAGCCATCCACCGCCCCAGATCCAGTGACCGGTTACCGGGTAAATGAAAATACTGATCGCTGCACTATATAATAAGTAAGCAAGGAACTTAGTACGTTCTGCCATGGAACCGGATACGATGGTAGCGGATGTGGCGCAGAATACTGTATGGAAAATAAGAAAGACTCCGATTGGCAGTCCGTTGAAAAGTCCGTCGGCATCGGCAAGTGTTGTCGGATTGAAGAAGCCTTTTATACCGATGATACCATTCCAGTCGGTTCCGTGCATGATCGCAAATCCAAAGATGAAAAAGAACAAACTTCCAAGTACAAAGTCCATCATATTTTTCATCAGAATATTTCCAGTATTTTTTGCTCTGGTAAATCCGGCTTCACACATTGCAAATCCAGCCTGCATAAAGTAAACAAGAGTTGCACCGACGATTGTCCAGACAACATTAAGCAGTAGTTCAGTGGCGGCGGTTGCATCCATTCCGCCTGCAATTAAATCAGATAATCCCATATTTAACATCCTCCATTTCAAATAAAAAGGATAGCTGCAATGAATGATCTACAGGCAGTTCATTTGTAGTTATCCTCTTTGATAACGATATTCAACACTATTCTAATTCACATATATTTTTAGCTAAAGAGCAGCAGAGCCACGTTCGCCGGTACGGATTCTTACAGCATCCTGTACTTCGTAAACAAAAATTTTACCATCGCCGTACGCACCGGTTTTGATCTCTTCGACAATTTTCCGAATCAGAGGTTCTGCAACTTCCGGTTCAACAACAGTTTCTACTTTGATCTTAGGAAGAAGATTTACGCTGTATTCAGCACCGCGATAAAATTGTTTGTGTCCTTTCTGATTACCATATCCCATAATGTTACTGATCATAATACCGCTGACATTGGAAGCATCCAGGATTGCTTTCAGGACTTCCAGTTTTTCCGGCTGGATAATGATTTCTAGTTTTTTCATAACTGAGTCCCTCCTTCTCGATTTAAAAAAAAGAACAAAAAAGGCGTTCCCCGGATAATAGGGAACGCCGTCGTTCTTGATACGCTTTATTATAGCGACTGATTTTGATTTGTCAAATTATTTTTTGAAAAAATACAAAAAATTCGCGCATTTATTAGGTGTTGACGGATAAAATGTCATTTGCTAGAATAAAAGATAAGTGAAAAAGATTCCTTTATCAAGAAAGTTTTAAGTTAACAAAGCAATAAGTCTGTATTTAGAAAGAAGATATATTTATACGGGGAGAAAAGGAGGAAAAATACATGATTAATCTCACATTCGGGGAGCAGGTAAAAATTGTCTTAAGCAGAAAAGATATGACAATTAAAGAGCTTGCAGAAGAAATCGAAGCAAGAACCGGGAAAAAGATGTCCCGTCAAAATCTGACACAGCGGCTTGGCAGAGATAATTTTCAGGAGCAGGATATGCGTATGATCGCAGACATTCTTGGATGCCCGTTCCAGCTCAGCATTCTTGGTAATGCGGATTCGGAAAAGGAAGCTTTGGATGAAGAAGAGATGCCGACGGGAAGAGAGCTTGAGAAGCTTACTGCGAAAAAAGAAAGAAAGGCAGCAAGAGAAGAAGCAAAAAAGAATGTAGAACGTGATATTACAGTTGGAGAGATTGTAGATATACTTGAAGAGACCACAGCAGAACCGAAGGAAGAAGCTGTACAGAGGGAACTGGATCTTGATGCAGAAGAACAGACTGCCAGGGAGACAGAAAGCGTTGCGGATTCAGATACTTTGGAAGAGGATATTCTGACTGAAGAAGAAACAGAGCCGTACACAGAACCGGCAGAAGATGATGTGAAAGTATCTGCAGAAGACGCAGAACAGATTGAAGAAGAATTGCAGGAGCCCGAACAGGAAATAGAAGCGGAAGCGGTTGAAGAAGCCGGGGGTGAGGAGATTCCGGAGGAAACTTCTGAAGCTGCTTACCAGGAAGAGGCAGAACCGCAGGAGGAAGCGTACCAGGAACAGCCGGCTTATTATGAAGAGAATCAGTCGGAAACCTATCAGGAAGAGGAAACTCCTGCAGTAGAAGATGCGGAAACTGAAAATGTTCATGAGGAGAAAAAATCACCATTTTCAAAACTTACAAAGCTGATTACTCCGAAAAAGGAAAAGAAATCTTCCGGATGGCCGCAGGATTTCCAGCCGATCAAGCGACGGGAGGATATTGATGAAGATCTGGTAAATGGAGATGTGAACCCATATACCGGACATGAGTATCGGACAAACAGTGTGCGTATGCATCCACACAGAATCGGTTATGTACAGGTATATGACCGAAAAGATCACAAGTGGACAGACATGACAGAGTGGGCGTTCCTTGGGGTGGAAGAGCGAAAGAAAGCTACGATGGGAAAAGACTACGAGCCACCGATTTATCTGGATTAATCAACGAGTTATTTGTCAGAGCGGAAGATTCCGCTCTGATTTTTTAAAAATGGTAATTTTTACCGGAAAGTCAGAATAGTTTAGAACAGGCAGTTAGAAGGAAGGTGCAGGTGCTAGATTATGAAAAGCTTTATCCGGTATTTATATGAATATCAGAATGGAAAAAGGACAAGAAATACAGGTTTTGTAAAGGTTCTTGAGCAGGAAGAGGCGACCGTGGTCCAGATTTATGGGAGAGGATTTCCCGTAGCGGGAGGTCGTACACTGGAAATTTATCTGTTTTATGAAGAGGATGGACAGTGCATAGGGATTTTAATGGGAGAGATCAGAGGGGCGCAGGCAGCATTTGGCTACAAGCTGAGTTATACGACAGACGATGTGGGAGGAGATGGACAGTTTGGCAGGATTGGTGGAATGATCCTTCGGGCTGGAAACGGAGCGGATGCAGGATATTATGGAGCAGTCTGGGATGAGGCGAGACCGGTAGATGTTAGCAGGATGATTACGGAAGAAGAATGGAAGCTAAACAAATCGGGGAAAAATAAAAAAATTGCAAATGGCGGAGACGTGCTAAGCAATGAAAAATACGAGAAGCCAGGAAATGAGAAAATACTTGAGGAGAAAACAAGCCAGAGAAAATCTGAGAATATAGAAGAACAGGAGACCTCAGAACAATCTAAAAACACAGATGCAGTTAGGAAATCGAAAAGCAACCCAAATGTGCCGGAAGAAAGAAACTCTCAGAACGCAAATTCAGATTTACCACCAAAAACCACAAAGGATATCATCTATAAGATCACCCGTCAGGAGCTTGCCGGACTTCCGCGAAAGGAATGGAAGCTTGCGAATAATCATTTTCTGCTCCATGGATATTATAATTACCATCATCTGGTATCATTTGAAAAAGAAGGGAAATGCTGGATTGGGGTTCCGGGACTTTATTTTCCTGGTGAGCAGCGGGCGGCAGGAGCATTTGGATTCAGTCAGTTCATGAAGCCATCTGATGGTGAACTGGATCTGGAAGAATATGAGATTGAAGATGAGGAACATTTCGGTTACTGGTGCAGACCGGTAGGGGCAGTGATTCGAAAAGAAGTAAAGGAGAAGGAAGATGCGGCAGATATTGACCGAAGACGAAAAATACATGAAGGAAGCGATCCGTCAGGCGAAAAAAGCATGGAAAATTGAGGAAGTACCGATTGGTTGTGTGATCGTATATCAGGGGAAAATTATCGGACGAGGATACAACAGGCGGACAACGGATAAGAATCCCCTTGCACATGCAGAAATTTCTGCAATCAAAAAGGCAAGTAAGGTAATGGGTGACTGGCGGCTGGAAGAATGCACCTTATATGTAACGCTGGAACCATGTCAGATGTGTTCCGGAGCCATTGTACAGGCAAGGATTCCACGAGTGGTTGTTGGATGTATGAATCCGAAAGCCGGATGCGCCGGTTCCATCCTGAATCTTCTACAGGTGGAAGCGTTTAATCATCAGGCAGAGCTTACGACAGGAGTTCTGGAAGAAGAATGCTCACAGATGATGAAGAGCTTTTTCAAGGAACTGCGCAAGAAGCAGAAGATGAAAAAGAAAGAACAGGAATCAGCAAATATGCCGGAAGAAAATCCTTAATCGAAGAACCTGTCAAAGGCAGGCTTTTTTGCATGAAAAAAGCTACGGAAACAAAATCCGTAGCTTTTGTAATTTCTTTTTTTCTGTGCGCTGTGCGTCGAACTAAAGCCTACCAAACGTTACTCTGGCTGTAAACTCAACCCAGGCTACCTTACGGCACCCGAGAGGTTCTGCTTAGTGCTGCTTCGTTCCCGACCTGACACGGTTCACAGAGTCCCGCCGCGTAAGACCCAAATCTCAACGCCACAAACCAGAGGCAGCTTTGACAAGTAAAGCCCTCGGCACAGCATCACCCCCACTATAGCGGATTGTAGGTACAGGGTACCGCTAGCACCCCGGCTGCACAGAACATTATTTTACCGTGTTTTTGTAAAAATGTCAATGTATCTGAGGAGATTTTATTTTATCATTTTGGTTTACGCCAATCTGAAAATGGAGTATGATACTAAAGATAAAACTTTTTGGAAACGGAAAGGAAACGATATGAAAGTACTTTTAGGTGCAGTCAATGCGAAATATATACATTCCAATCTGGCAGTCTACTGTCTGAAAGCATATGCGGAAAAGTATGGTGATACATCAGATGAGATCAGTATTGGAGAATATACGATCAATCAGCAGCTCGATGAGATTCTGCGGGATATCTACAAAAGGAAGCCGGACATGCTCTGTCTGTCCTGCTATATCTGGAATCTTACTTATGTTGAAGAGATCTGCAGGGAGATCAAGAAAGTGATGCCGCAGATCATCATCTGGATAGGCGGACCGGAGGTATCTTATGATGGAGTAAAGGTGCTGGAGCGTCTGCCAGAAGTGGATGGCGTCATGAAAGGAGAAGGGGAGCAGACTTTCTGCGATCTTTTACACTTTTATCAGGAGAAGACAGCGGACGGACTTCAGAATATGAAAGGAATCGTATACCGGGAACAGACCGGGCAGATTGTGGAAAATGAATGGCGCAAGACCATGGATCTGAGTAAGGTTCCGTTTGTATATGAGAACATGGAGCTTTTTGAACATAAGATTATTTATTATGAGACAAGCCGTGGATGTCCATTTTCGTGCAGTTATTGTCTTTCTTCTATAGATAAGTGTCTGCGGTTCCGTGATCTGGAACTGGTAAAAAAAGAACTGCAATTTTTTATCGATCATAAAGTACCTCAGGTTAAATTTGTAGACCGTACATTTAACTGCAAACATGATCACGCCATGACAGTCTGGCGTTATATCAAAGAGCATGATAACGGCATTACCAATTTCCATTTTGAGGTTGCGGCAGACCTTTTGAATGAAGAAGAAATGGAATTGATAAAAACCATGCGACCGGGGCTGATCCAGCTGGAAATCGGTGTGCAGTCTACCAACCTGGATACGATACGTGAGATTCACCGGACAATGAAATTTGAACAGGTTGCAGAAGTGGTAAGGAGAATCAATTCTTATGGTAATGTACATCAGCACCTGGATCTGATCGCAGGATTGCCGTATGAAGATTATGAAAGCTTTGGGAAATCCTTTGATGATGTTTATGCACTGGAACCGGAGCAGCTGCAGCTTGGTTTTCTGAAAGTACTGAAGGGTTCTTATATGGAAGAGAAGAAAGACGATTACGGACTGGTTTATAAAGGAATGCCACCGTATGAAGTTTTGTATACAAAGTGGCTTCCATATGAGGATACCCTGCGCCTGAAAGGGATCGAGGAAATGGTGGAGACCTACTATAACAGCAGGCAGTTCTGTTACACGCTTCCTTATCTGATCCGACACTTTAAAAGACCATTTACGCTTTTTGAAAAGCTGGCAGAGTATTATGAAGAAAATGGGTTGGATAGTTTAAGTCATGCACGCACGGCAAGATATGAGATCCTGTATGATTTTGCAAGATTTTATGATGCAGAAAGATGTGAGGCGTATAAGCAGCTTCTGACACTGGACTTTTATCTGAGGGAGAATGCAAAGAGCCGTCCGTTATTTGCAGGCGATGAGCGGATTTCCAAAGAAGAGTTCCGCCTGTTCTATGACCGTGAGGATGAAGAGAGGCGTTATCTGGAAAATTATGAAAATATGGAGAAGCGGCAGCTTAGAAAAATGACGCATATCGAGAGGTTTTCTTATGATGTTCTGGGGGATATGAAAGAGGAAGAATGTGTGCTTCTGTTTGACTACCAGAACCGGAACCCACTGGATCATCAGGCAAAGGTATTTTGTGTTACAGAAGAAATCCGGGAATTATGCAAACAGTAACATCTGACAGTAGTAATGGATATCTTGAAAAAAGAAATGAAAGAGTATAGAATGAAAACAAATGTGTGATTTGAGGTGAAAAAAAGTGTTTAATCCAAAACAGACACGGAAGATAGCGGCAGTGATTATTCTTGTTGTTATTGTTGCAATGGTAGCAACATCAATTATTCCATATATCATATAAAATCAGGAGGATTTTTTTGATGGCGGCACGAAAGAAAAAGAGAGAGTTAAGTGAAAAGGCACAAAAGCGTATCCGGCAGAGAAATCTGCATGTGGGGATTATGGTTATTGCAGCCATCGTGATTATTTTCTCCGTGATTCAGTTCATATTATGGCGGTATGTGAGCAAGGTAGATGAGGAGCATATCTGCAAAAATGTTTTTATAGGGAAGACAGATGTATCCGGAATGACCAAGGAAGAAGCAGTGAAAGCGGTAAACAATACACTTGGAGATTATCGGAATAAGCAACTTGTACTGAAGGTAAAAGATCAGGGCGCAGATGTGTCAATCGAGGAAATGGGAGCGGAAGTAGAAAATATTGATAAGCTTGCAGAAAAGGCGGTCGGATACGGAAAAAATGGAAGCATCTGGAGCCGCTATCAGAAGATACATAATTTAAATAAGAAGAAATATGTCATAGATGAAAGCTTTAAAGTTGATGAAGCAAAACTCAGAGAGCTGATCCAGGAACGTGCGGTTCCGCTGGAACAGAAAGCGGTCAATGCATCGGCATCCTATAACGGAAGCGGATTCGATCTGACAGATGAAGCAGAAGGTTATACGGTTGATGTAGATAAATCCGTGAAGAAGATTAAGAATTTCATGAACAAAAAATGGAATTACGAGGACGCAGAAGTAGAGTTAAAGCTGGATACGGAAGAGCCGACGATCAAAAAGGCAGATCTGGAATCCCTGCAGGATGAGCTTGGCTCTTATACGACAAACGCCGGATGGGGGGACCGCGTGCAGAACATCAGGCGAGCAACGGAGCTGATCAACGGAACTGTTGTTATGCCGGGAGAAGAATTTTCAGTGGAACAGGTCACACTTCCTTACACAGAAGAGAATGGCTATGTGGCAGGAAGTGCCTATGAGAACGGACAGATTGTAGAGAGTATCGGAGGTGGCCTGTGTCAGGTATCTACGACGCTTTATAATGCGGTTCTTTATGCGGAACTGGAGGTCACCCGGCGTGCACCGCATTCCATGAGTGTCAGCTATGTAGAACCATCAAGGGATGCAATGATAGCGGAAGGAATCAGTGATTTTAAATTTGTCAATAATTACGATACACCGATCCTGATTGAAGGATATATTGATGGCAATAACCAGCTTGGTTTTTATATTTACGGAAAAGATACCAGAGCTGCAGGACATTCCGTGGAATTTGAAAGTGAGACTCTGGAGACAACAGAGTATACGAAAAAGTATGTAGAAGATACGGAAAGTGCGGTCGGCTCACAGGAAACAGAGGGAGCCGGAATGGATGGAAGCACGGCACGGCTCTGGAAAGTTACCTATGAAAACGGAGAAGAGGTCAGCCGGGAAGTAATCAATAACAGCACCTATCAGACTTCTGATGTTACCGTGAAAGTCGGGACAAAATCAGATAATGCAGAGGCAACTAAGCTGGTGGAGGAAGCAATTGCAACCCAGGATCAGGAGAAGATTAATGCGGCGATCAGCAAGGCATCTGCACTTAAGTAATAAAAAGCAGGCGGCTGTTGGAAAGAATGGCAGAACAGAAAGAGGATAAAAGTATGAAAGCAGGAAGAGTGTCACAGACCGTCTATCGGCGTTCGGTTTTAAAACAGATACAGAATAATATAGAAGGTATAGATTTTTTAAGACCGTCACAGGAGGAAACCTGTTATATAGCAGATGAAAGTGAAGAGCGGATCACAATCGCAACGGATGTTTCATTAGCCGGAAATGAAAAAGATCTTGGAGTATTTGCCATAGCGCAGGCAGTGGATCAGCTGGCTTCCAGAGGAGCGCGGGCATATGGAATCAGTGTCCGGATCATGCTCCCGACGTTTGCCTATGAGTCCAGATTGAAAGCGATGATGGTGGAGATTTCGGAGATATGTAAAGAAAAAGGTCTCAGGGTTTTCTTTGCAGATGCGCAAAGTGTAAATGGGATCCAGACGAGTATTGTTCATGTAACAGCACACGGTGAGGCAAAAAAAGAACAGCTGCTTGCAAGCAGATCGGCAAAAGCAGGCGAAGAGATTGTCCTGGTTAAATGGATTGGTATGGAAGGAACCTTACGGATCATACGGGAAGAAGGGGCGGCTCTGGCAGAGCGGTTTGCGCCGGGATTCTTAAATAAGTTGGAAGATATGAGAGATGAAATTTTCAGTGACAGGGCAATGGAGATTGCCGGCCGGAACGGGGTGTCAGCAATGCATCCGATCGGAGAAGGAGGGATTCTTGCAGCACTTTGGGATATGGCAGAAGGTGCAGGAATTGGTCTTTCGGTAGAGATGAAGAAAATGACGGTACGTCAGGAAACGATTGAAGTCTGTGAAGTATTTCATCTGAATCCTTACCAGCTTACCAGTACAGGAGCGGTTCTTATGGTGACACCGAAGGGTGAAGAACTAAAGGAAAGACTGAAAAGGGAAGGTATTCCGGCAGAGATCATCGGACACACAACAGAAGGAAACGAGAGAATCATCTGGGGTGGGGGAGAAAAAAGATTTCTCGACAGACCGGCACCGGACGAACTGGCACGAATTTATGAAATGAAGGAGAATGTAAATGCTTAATATTGTACTTTTTGAACCGGAAATCCCGGCAAATACCGGAAATATCGGAAGGACCTGTGTGGCGACGAATACCAGACTTCATCTGATCGAGCCACTTGGTTTCCGGTTAAATGAAAAGAACCTGAAACGGGCAGGGATGGATTACTGGGAACATCTGGATGTGACGACTTATATTGATTACCGGGATTTTATGGAAAAAAATCCGGGAGCGAAGATTTATATGGCAACTACAAAATCACCGAATCTTTATACGGATGTTAAATATGAACCGGACTGTTATATCATGTTCGGAAAAGAAAGCGCAGGGATTCCGGAAGAAATCCTCTGTCACCACAAGGAAGACAGCATCCGGATTCCGATGATCGGAGATATCCGTTCACTGAATCTTGGAAATTCGGTTGCGATCGTGTTATATGAAGCGCTCCGGCAGAATGGGTTTGCCGGAATGAATACAGAAGGACATCTTCACAGACTGGAATGGGATGAATAAAAAAGTGCTGCAAGGCTAAAAACGCTTTGCAGCACTTTTGCTATTGTGAAAAAAATAACTATATAAAATATTTTAAATAATCAACGCATTTAATGGCATTTATTGGTAAAAGTGATGACAATATTTGGAAATTGTATAAGAAAAAATACAATCGTGTGTAAACCAGTGGACATATTTCATAAAAAAGGATATAATAAATGGAAAGTGATATAGAGAATGGAGATAAGTATCATGAAATATAAACAAAGCGTATATAAAACCTTTGCACTCATCAGTCAGTTAGGCATCAGTATACTGGTTCCCATTTTGCTATGCACTTTTTTTGGTACATGGCTGGAAAAGAAGGTTTCTTTTCCAGTTTTTATCCCTTTGGTGATAGTGGGTGTATTGGCAGGCCTGCGCAATGCATGGGTACTTGCGAGACATGCGAATGAAGATCCGGAAGACAAAAACAAAAATTGAGCAGGGAGGAATGAAACAACATGAGTAAGACAGACAATACCGTACTGAAGGATATGATCATCACTATGCTTCTGTATGGAATAATCGTACAGATTGTATGTCTGATTATCCCAGGGGATCATCTGAGAATGACAGCAGGGCTTTGGATCGGGGTGGCTGCAGGTGTTTTCATGGTAATCCATATGAAAAACTCGTTGGATGAGGCGGTACTTTATGGAGAACAGGAAGCACAGAGATACATGCAGAAATCTTACGCGATAAGATATCTGGTTGTAGTTGTAGTATTTATAGCCGTCAGCTGGCTTCGGATTGCGAATGTACTTACACTGTTTGCAGGAATTATGAGTTTAAAGCTTGCGGCATATTTGCAGCCAATTATGCATAAGCTTTTCGCTAAATTCAAAAAATCTAAGTAAAGGAGGTAGAGCGCGTGGGGAACAGCTTAGGAATGCTGGCAGCTAAGGAGCCGGATTTTCAAATTCACGGTCTCGTTAAATTCCAGTTATTTGGGCAGGAGTTATGGCTCACCACTACACATGTCAGCATATTGATCGTAGCGTTATTACTGCTGATTTTTGCGTTGGTTGTCCGAGCTAAGCTGAGCGATGCCGAAGGCAAACCCGGAACCCTGCAGAATATTGCCGAGCTTATCGTTGAGATGCTTGACAATATGGTAAAAGGAAGCATGGGGAAAAACGGACTGGCGTTCCGGAATTATATCGGGTCTTTGTTTTTGTTTTTGATTGTGGCAAACCTTTCGGGACTTTTGGGGCTTCGGCCACCAACTGCAGATTATGGTGTAACACTTCCACTTGGACTTATCACATTTGTGCTGATTCAGTTCAATAACATCAAATACAACAAAATTGAGGCATTTACAGGCCTGTTCAAACCATTGCCGTTCTTGTTCCCAATCAATCTGATCGGGGAGATCGCAGCACCATTTTCCATCTCACTTCGTCTGTTTGGAAATGTGCTGTCCGGTACTGTAATCATGGGACTTATCTATGGTCTTCTGTATAAGATCGCATGGGCATGGCCGGGATTTCTACACATCTATTTCGATGTGTTCTCGGGAGCAATTCAGGCATATGTATTTTGCATGCTGACGATGGTATATATCAATGACAAGATGCCGTCAGCGGAGTAAAAAGCAAACTGGGATCTAAGTTCAGACAGTATCAGGTTTGCAGTGATTAAGGAGGAAAATTATTATGGGTAATATTTCAAATGAAGCTTTAGTTTTAGCGTGTTCAGCAATCGGCGCAGGACTTGCGATGATCGCAGGTATTGGTCCTGGTGTAGGACAGGGTATTGCGGCAGGTCATGGTGCATCTGCAGTAGGACGTAACCCGGGAGCAAGATCAGACATCACGTCTACAATGCTTTTAGGACAGGCAGTAGCAGAGACAACAGGTCTGTACAGTTTGGTTATTGCACTTATTCTCTTGTTCGCAAACCCGCTTCTTGGAAAGCTGTAAAAAAGGTTTTGCCTGTAAAATAAGAGAAAGGAGGCAACGCCTTGGAACGTTTGTTTAATCTGGATGCGCAGCTTCTTTTTGATGCCTGTGTCATGGCACTCAGTATGCTTGTCATGTTCACGTTTCTGTCATATCTGCTTTTCAAACCGGTAAGAAAACTTCTGGAGGACAGAAAGCAGAGAGTTGCTGATGAACAGGAGTCAGCAAAGAATGACCGGAAAGAGGCAGCCGTTTACAAAGAAGAATACGAACAGAAATTAAAAGAAATCGATAAAGAGGCGCAGGCTATTCTCAGTGAAGCACGGAAAAAAGCGATGAAGACCGAAAATGAAATTGTTGCAGAAGCAAAAGAAGAAGCAGCAAGGATCATCACACGTGCCAATAATGAGATCGAACTGGAACGGAAGCGTGCGCTTGATGATATGAAGCAGGAGATGATCGCCATTGCATCAGCAATGGCAGGTAAAGTAGTAGCAGCTTCGATCGATACCAGTGTACAGGATGAACTGATCGAAGAGACATTAAAAGAAATGGGAGAACAGACATGGCTAAGCTAGTATCAAAGGTATATGGTGACGCCCTGTTTGAAGCTGCCCGTGACTGCGGAAAAATGGATGAGATATTCGAGGAAGTACAGAGTATCGGAGTGATCCTCGAAGAAAATGCAGAGCTTCAGAAGATTCTCGGAAATCCGAGAGTTATGCGTGAAGACAAAGAGCAGATGATCGAGACGATTTTCCGCGGACGTGTTTCAAATGAGATTGTAGAGCTGATGAAGCTGATGATCGAAAAAGGGCGCTACAGCAAGATAGATTCTGTATTTGAATATTTTATCGGACTTGTAAAAGAAGAAAAGAAAATCGGGATTGCATATATCGCTACAGCAGTAGAACTGAGCGAGGCACAGAAAGAAGCAGTCATGCAGCGGCTTCTTCAGACGACAAAATATGAATCCTTTGAGATGAATTATCAGGTAGATGCTTCTCTGATCGGCGGAATGGTGATCCGTATCGGTGACAGAGTTGTGGATACAAGTATTAAGACAAAGCTGTATGAACTGTCAAAGAGCCTGAAGAAAATTCAGGTATAGCAGTTAGAATTAGTAGAAAGAAGGTGGATTCGCTCCATGAATTTAAGACCAGAAGAAATAAGTTCTGTGATCAAAGAACAGATTGAAAGATATTCCTCTGAGCTGAACGTATCGGATGTCGGAACGGTTATTCAGGTGGCAGATGGTATTGCGCGTGTCCACGGCCTTGAAAATGCAATGCAGGGTGAACTTTTGGAGTTCCCTTCAGAAGTATACGGAATGGTTCTGAACCTGGAAGAGGACAACGTAGGTGCTGTTCTTCTGGGAGATCATAAGAATATCAATGAAGGTGATACTGTAAAGACAACCGGACGAGTTGTAGAGGTTCCGGTAGGCGACTGTATGCTTGGCCGTGTAGTTAATGCACTTGGACAGCCAATCGATGGAAAAGGACCAATCCAGGCAACCAGGCATCGTCAGATCGAGCGTGTGGCACCGGGGGTTATTTCCCGTAAGTCAGTAGATACACCGCTTCAGACAGGTATTAAAGCGATCGACTCCATGGTTCCGATCGGTCGTGGACAGAGAGAGCTGATCATCGGTGACAGACAGACCGGTAAGACAGCGATCGCGATTGATACGATCATCAACCAGAAAGGGCAGGGCGTAAAGTGTATTTATGTAGCAATCGGTCAGAAAGCTTCGACCGTAGCTTCTCTTGTTAAGACTCTGGAGACCTTTGGGGCAATGGATTATACAACTGTAGTTGTGTCAACAGCCAGTGAGCTTGCACCACTGCAGTACATCGCACCGTATTCAGGATGTGCGATGGGAGAAGAATGGATGGAGAACGGAGATGATGTACTGATCGTTTATGATGACCTGTCCAAACATGCAACTGCATACCGTACCCTTTCCTTACTTCTGAAACGTCCACCTGGACGTGAGGCTTATCCGGGAGATGTATTCTATCTGCATTCAAGACTTCTTGAAAGAGCAGCCCGTCTTTCAGATGAACTTGGCGGAGGTTCACTTACTGCACTTCCGATTATCGAGACACAGGCAGGTGACGTATCAGCATACATTCCTACCAACGTTATTTCCATCACAGACGGACAGATTTATCTGGAAACAGAGATGTTCAACTCTGGTTTCAGACCGGCCGTTAATGCCGGACTTTCTGTATCCCGTGTAGGTGGATCGGCACAGATCAAGGCGATGAAGAAGATCGCTGGTACAATCCGTATTGATCTTGCACAGTACCGTGAGCTGGCATCCTTTGCACAGTTCGGATCGGAACTGGATGCAGAGACTTCCGAACGTCTGGCACAGGGAGTCCGGATCAAAGAGATCCTGAAACAGCCGCAGTACCAGCCGATGCCGGTAGAATACCAGATTATTATCATTTATGCAGCAGTTAAGAAGCTTCTTCTTGATATTGCGGTAGAAGATATTCTGGCTTTTGAAAGCGGACTTTTTGATTATATTAAGACAAAATATCCGGAAATTCCAGAATCTATCAAGAATGACAAAGTGCTGAAAGAAGAAGTAGAAGAAGCTCTCAGAAAAGCAATCGGAGAATATAAAGAACAATTTCAGGCAAGGTAGGTGATACAAAGTGGCATCTATGAGAGATATCAAGCGTCGCCGTACCAGTGTACAGAGCACGCAGCAGATTACAAAAGCCATGAAACTTGTCTCTACCGTAAAGCTGCAGAAAGCAAGAACCCGGGCAGAAGAATCAAAGCCGTATTTTGACTGTATGTATGCAACAATGACCTCTCTGCTTGCAAAGGCAGGGAATATCAATCATCCATATCTGAAAGCAGATGATTCGAAGAAGAAAGCAGTCATTGTTGTAACATCCAATCGTGGACTGGCAGGTGGATATAACTCCAATGTAGTGAAGATGGTGACTGAAAACGAAGCCTTTACGAAGGAGAATATCCGGATCTATGCAATTGGAGGAAAAGGACTGGAACTTCTGAAACACAAAGGATATGATATTGTCGCTGATTATTCAGAGATGATCGAAGAACCGTCCTATGATGATGCGAAGAGTATTACCAAAAGACTTCTGACAGATTTTGAAAATGGTGAGATTGGTGAGATCTATCTGATCTACACATTTTTCAAAAATACGGTAAGTCACATTCCGACGATGATCAAAGTCCTTCCGGCAGAGGTGCAGGAAGAAGCGGGAGAAGAGGATGCAAAGGCGCAGCTTACACCGATGAACTTTGAACCGGAAGCGGAAGAGGCAATCAGCCTTCTTGTTCCGAAATATATCAGCAGCATTCTGTATGGCGCATTTGTGGAAGCAGTTGCCAGTGAGAACGGTGCACGTATGCAGGCGATGGATTCGGCAACCAGCAATGCGGAAGAGATGATAGATGATTTGGAATTGAAATATAACAGAGCACGTCAGGGTGCGATCACACAGGAACTTACCGAGATCATTGCCGGAGCAGAGGCGATCGGATAAATACAGGTTTCTGTATGTAAGGAGGAGAAAATGGCAGATAAAAATATAGGGAAAATTACCCAGGTTATCGGTGCCGTTCTTGACCTTAAGTTTTCGGAAGGATACTTGCCGGAGATCAACGATGCGGTTGAGATTACGCGCAAGGATGGAGGAAAACTTGTGGTAGAAGTTGCACAGCATCTGGGTGATGATATCGTAAGATGTATCGCCATGGGACCGACAGACGGACTGGTGCGAGGCATGGACGCCGTAGCAACCGGGGGACCGATTTCAGTTCCGGTTGGCGAAGCAACACTCGGACGTATCTTCAACGTACTGGGTGAGCCGATTGATGAAAAAGAGGCTCCGAAGGATGTTGAATACGCACCGATTCACAGAAAAGCTCCAAGCTTTGAAGAGCAGGCAACACAGACAGAGATGCTGGAGACAGGTATCAAGGTTGTTGACCTTCTGTGCCCATATCAGAAAGGTGGAAAAATCGGTCTGTTCGGTGGAGCTGGTGTAGGAAAGACCGTTCTTATCCAGGAACTGATTACCAATATTGCAACGGAGCATGGCGGCTATTCTGTATTCACTGGTGTAGGAGAACGTACCCGTGAAGGAAATGACCTTTACTATGAGATGACAGAATCCGGAGTTATCAAAAAGACAGCGATGGTATTCGGTCAGATGAATGAACCACCTGGAGCACGTATGAGAGTCGGACTTACAGGACTGACTCTTGCAGAATATTTCCGTGATAAAGGTGGAAAGGATGTACTTCTTTTCATTGATAACATTTTCCGTTTTACACAGGCAGGTTCCGAAGTATCAGCGCTTCTTGGACGTATGCCTTCAGCGGTAGGTTATCAGCCGACACTGCAGACAGAAATGGGTGCGCTGCAGGAGCGTATCACATCCACGAAGAACGGATCCATCACATCCGTGCAGGCAGTATATGTGCCAGCCGATGACCTTACTGACCCGGCTCCGGCAACAACATTTGCCCATCTGGATGCAACGACCGTACTTTCCCGTGCGATCACAGAGCTTGGTATTTACCCGGCTGTAGATCCACTGGAATCTACTTCACGTATTCTGGATCCACACATTGTCGGAGAAGAACACTATAAAGTAGCCCGTGGAGTACAGGAAATTCTTCAGAAATACAAAGAACTGCAGGATATCATTGCAATTCTTGGTATGGATGAACTTTCCGAGGAAGATAAGCTGGTCGTATCCAGAGCAAGAAAGATCCAGAGATTCCTTTCCCAGCCATTCCACGTTGCGACACAGTTTACAGGTCTGGAAGGACGTTATGTTCCAATTGGCGAGACAATTCAAGGATTTAAAGAGATCCTCGAAGGAAAGCATGATGATATTCCGGAGGGATATTTCCTGAATGCAGGTAATATCGATGACGTGCTTGCCCGTGTGAAATAGGAGGGACGTCCTATGGCAGATAAATTTAAACTTAACATTATTTCGCCGGAAAAGAAGTTTCTGGAGGGTGATTGCGAATTCCTTGAATTTGTAAGTACTGAAGGAGAACTTGGTATCTATGCAAAGCATATTCCGCTGACGACGATTCTTGAACCATGCGTGATGCGAATCCACAATGACGGGGAGATTAAGAAAGCGGCAATTCTCGGAGGATTTGTAGAAATCCTGCAGGAGAGGGTAACGGTGCTTGCAGAAGATGCACAGTGGCCGGATGAAATTGATGTGGCACGTGCCGAAGCGGCGAAGAAGCGCGCTGAGGACAGAATTGCTGCGAAGCAGGAAGGCACAGATATGCGCCGTGCAGAGGCGGCACTGAAAAGAGCAGTTGCCCGAATTGGAGCAGCTCAGTCATAAAGCATTAAAAACCGAGAATCCTTTGTTGGATTTTCGGTTTTTTTAATGAAGGAAAACTGGACAATAAGGAGGAATTTGCCTATAATAATTTTATTATATGATGATACCAGGGTCATAAGGTCAGAAAGCCGATGCAAGCTTGCTTGCAAGAGGATTTTTGACCTCTTGATCCGCCAAAAACATGAGTAAGTAGCCATTTTTCAAAGAAAAATGAGCGGATTACGAATATTTTTGAGGATTGCGAGAGTGCCAAAGCACGTAGCAATCTGGTATCAAAGGGGTCAAAATACTTTTTGACCCCAACATCATTATATAGCGTAAAAAAGAGTATGAATGGCAGGATAAAATTGAGAGGATAAAGGGATGAACAAACAGGACCAAATGACAATGCAGGAAGCGGAAAGAAAGATGGAATCTTTGAGGGAAGTGTTTCAGGTTGTCAGACTGGTAGACGGGAAAATGCTGATGGATCGGGAAAAACGGATAAATGCAGGAGATTTATCTGAAACGTGTCAGTGTTACACTTTCTGGAAAAAAGACAAGGAATGCAAGAACTGCAGCTCTCTTCTGGCACTGAAAGAACAGACGCAGAAGATAAAATTTGAATTTCTGGATTCGCAGGTATTTCAGGTAATCTCGCGTTATGTTGAGATTGATGGCAGACCTTATGTTATGGAAATGATTCAGAATCTTGATGAGAGTATTCAGATTGATCAGGAAGGGTATGAGAAGCTGATCAGTAAACTGTCAGGATATAATGAAAAGCTATATACGGATGTACTGACCGGGATATATAATCGGCGTTTTTTTGAAGAAGAGATCAAAAAGATGGAGGATGAAGCCGGAATTGCAGTGATCGATCTGGATGATTTTAAGCTCCATAACGATACTTATGGACACAGTGCGGGAGATGCGGCACTTATAACGACTGCGAACATTATCAAAAAATATATCCGGAAGACAGATATTCTGATCCGGTATGGCGGAGATGAATTTTTACTGATCCTACCTTCGATTAAGAAGCATATTTTTGAGGATAAGCTGAAACTGATCCGGGAAAAAATCCACGATGCGGTTGTGCCGAATTATGAGAAAATGCAGCTTTCGGTCAGCATCGGCGGAGCTATATTCCGCGAAGGCAATATGGAAGATGCTGTTGCCAGTGCTGACAGACAGATGTATATAGCTAAAAATTATAAAAATATGGTTGTCACAGAATGGGATGAAAATGGAAAGAAAAAGGAAGAAAATTCTGCATCAGAAAAACTGAAACAACAGATCCTTATCGTGGATGATTCGGAAATAAACCGCGAGATTCTGAAAGAGATCCTGAAAGAGGACTACCGGATCCTGGAGGCGGCTAACGGAGAAGAATGTCTGGAACAACTGGAACGGTATGAAACAGGGATTTCACTGGTGCTGCTCGATATTGTGATGCCGGAAATGGATGGATTTGAAGTTCTTGCTGCGATGAACCAGAATCATTGGATTGAAGATATTCCGGTAATCATGATTTCCAGTGAAGATTCAGATAGCTATATCAGACGGGCATATGAGATGGGCGTTTCAGATTACATCAGCCGCCCGTTTGATGCGAAAATCGTATATCAACGCGTCCTGAACATGATCAAGCTATATGCAAAACAGAGGAGACTGATCCGTCTGGTGACCAGGCAGATTTACGAAAAAGAGAGAAATAACCGAATGCTGATCGGTATCCTGAGTCAGATTGTTGAGTTCAGAAACGGAGAAAGCGGTCGGCATGTGATCCATATCAATCTGATCACACAGCTTTTACTGGAACAACTGGTGAAAAAGACAGGAAAATATCAGCTCTCATGGGAAGATAGATTTTTGATTGCAACAGCATCGGCTTTGCATGATATCGGAAAGATTGGAATTGACGAGAGAATTCTGAACAAACCGGGAAAGCTTACCAAAGAGGAATTTGAGATTATGAAGGCACATACCTTGATCGGTGCACAAATGCTGGATAATCTGGATATGGACCGGAATGAAAAGCTGCTCAAGCTTGCATATGAGATTTGCCGCTGGCATCATGAAAGATATGATGGAAAGGGATATCCGGACGGACTTGTCGGAGAAGAAATTCCGATTTCGGCACAAGTAGTATCGCTGGCGGATGTGTACGATGCCCTGGTGAGTGAACGTGTTTACAAGAAGGCATTTTCGCATGAAAAAGCACTGGAAATGATTAGGAATGGTGAATGCGGTACATTTAACCCACTGTTACTCCAGTGTATGACCGAAGCGCAGGATAAATTAAAGACAATGATGGAAGTGGCAGAAGAATAAAAAGGAGTAGAAAAGACAGAATGAAGGCACTTGTAATTGCAGAAAAACCTTCTGTTGCGCGTGATATTGCGCGCGTACTTAAATGTGGGAAAAAGATAAATGGAGCAATTGAAGGAGAGCGTTATATTGTAACCTGGGGACTTGGTCATCTGGTTACGCTGGCAGATCCGGAAGATTACGATAAAAAATATAAAGAGTGGAAAATTGATGTGCTTCCGATGAAGCCGGCTCCATTTAAGCTTGAAGTAATAAAGCAGACCGGAAAACAGTTCGCAGCGGTGAAAACACAGATTCACCGCAAGGATGTGAATGAAATTATCATTGCTACGGATGCAGGACGAGAAGGAGAGCTGGTAGCAAGGCTGATTCTGGAAAAAGCAGGAAGCAAAAAGCCGATCAAGAGGCTGTGGATCTCATCTGTAACAGATAAAGCAATCAGAGAAGGTTTTGCAAAGTTGAAGAACGGGCATGAGTATGATGCGCTTTATGATGCTGCAATGTGCCGTGCCGAGGCAGACTGGCTGGTTGGAATCAATGCAACAAGGGCACTGACCTGTAAATATAATGCGCAGCTTTCCTGTGGACGTGTGCAGACACCAACGCTTGCAATGATTGCAAAGAGAGAAGAAAAGATCCGTAGTTTTATTCCGGAAGGTTATTATGGAATGACTGCAAAAGGACAAAATATTATGCTGACCTGGCAGGATCAGAAGTCAAAGAGTTATCGCTCATTCGATAAAGAGAAAATGACCGGACTGATGAAAAAGCTGGATGAACAAAAAGCGGTAGTGGAAGAGATTAAAAAAACACCGAAAAAAACGTATGCACCGCTTTTGTATGATCTGACAGAGCTGCAGAGAGAAGCCAATCAGCGGTTTGGATATTCGGCGAAAGAGACGCTGAATATCATGCAGAGACTGTATGAGAATCATAAGGTGCTGACCTATCCAAGAACGGATTCCAGATATCTGAGCAAAGACATTGTTCCGACGATCAAGGACCGTCTGGAGGCGTGTGGTACAGGACCGTACCGTAAGCTTGCAATGACAGCGAAGAAAAAGGATCTGAGCGGAAAGCTCGCTTTTGTAAATGATGCGAAGGTATCGGATCATCATGCGATCATCCCAACGGAGCAGTTTGTGGATCTGAGTCATATGACAAATGAAGAGCGGAAGATTTATGATCTGGTTGTGCGGCGTTTTCTTGCTGTGCTTTATCCACCATTTGAGTATGAGCAGACACAGGTTACGGTGAAGGTTGGCGGTGAAACTTTCCTTGCGTCTGGAAAGATTGTGAAAGCGCAGGGATGGCGGGCTGTTTATGAAGAGGAAATCTATTCGGCTGAGGATGAAGAAGAGGAAGAAGCATATGAGTCTGGAAAGGGTTTGAAAGGACAGACACTGCCGGAACTGGAAAAAGGACAGGAGATTAAAGGACTTGTGTTGTCATTGACAGAAGGTAAAACGAAGCCACCGGCACATTTTAATGAAGCAACACTTTTGTCAGCAATGGAGAACCCGACGGCTTATATGGAAAGCCATGACAAAGCGATGGCGAAAACGCTTGGCGAGACAGGAGGATTGGGAACGGTTGCGACAAGAGCGGATATTATTGAAAAACTTTTTAAAAGCTTTTTGCTGGAAAAGCGTGGAAAAGATATCTATCTTACATCGAAAGCGAAGCAGCTTCTGGAACTTGTGCCGGAAGAGTTAAAACAGCCGGAACTTACAGCAGACTGGGAAATGCGTTTGTCGCAGATTGCGAAGGGAAAGCTTTCGCGGAAGGATTTTATGAAGGATATTGATAAATATACGGATCAGGTGGTTTCTGAGATTAAGGCGGGAGCAGGAACGTTCCGGCATGATAATCTGACAAATAGTAAATGTCCGCGATGTGGTAAGAGAATGCTTGCAGTGAAAGGAAAGAACAGTGAGATGCTGGTTTGTCAGGACAGAGAGTGCGGATACCGCGAAACAGTATCACGGACAACGAATGCGAGATGTCCTGTGTGTCACAAGAAGATGCAGCTGAAAGGAAGAGGGGATGGACAGATTTTTGTGTGTGTCTGCGGACATAAGGAGAAGCTGACATCGTTCCAGGAGAGACGGAAGAAAGAAGGTGCGGGAGTCAGCAAGAAGGATGTGCAGAAATATTTAAGACAGCAGAAGGATGAGCCGGTGAATAATCCATTTGCGGATGCGCTGGCTAAGATTAAGTTGTAGGTGGCGAATGGGATGGCGTGTGGAAGGTTTGGTTTTCTGGTACGTCTCATTGACTTGATGGCTGTAGTACAAAACGGAACCGGAAAGTCAAACCTTCCACACGCCTGTGCATTGGCAGACGAGGATGTTGTGGCGAAGTGGGAAAAACAGAGTTTATTTTTACTTATTTATTGCTTTTGGATGAACATAGGCTTAAATTCATGATATTTTTCAAAATGGGACTCATCTACACGTATGAAAGCAGATCCGATTTTGGCATGAAGATAAGGGATAATATCGCTGTCGTAATTGCAGATGGTGTTGAGTGCAAAGACATGATGATTATCCGGATTGTCCATATATTCGTCATCTTCATTGCCAGCCATGAATCTCCAGCCACTGTCCGGATTCCCTTCTGTTGGCTCTTCGCGGAGCATGTAGCCGACTTTATAGCCTTCTTTTGTGATCTTATCGGAAACGATACAACCTTCCCCATTCGGCTCGTCCCATTCGATCAGATTTTCAATCGGGATTTCGATAAATCCCTGTTCTTTTTCTGCCATTTTTTTCCAGTATTCTTTTAATATATGAAGTAACGCTTTAGCATCTTCTGTTTCTGTGGCAGAATTGTATTCCTTCATCTCACTGAAGGTTCCGGATTCACTGACGATGCCAAGAAGCCATTTTCCAAAGAAAGATTTCTTGAATTTAAAGATCATACATTTGATCCCATCCTCATCCTCAAAAGAAGCTGTATACTCAATCTTCGCCGGTTTCCGCCCCAGTTCAGTCGGATCAGCCAACCAGTTTTCAAGTTCCTCCATAGCATTCACAATTTCATTATTCATAACTTTGCACCTCACTACTTATAATAATTCCATGTTGATTGATTTTTCTGTAAAGCCATATTTTTTGTACATTTCATATGCAGCAACATAAAAAGTTTCTCTCCCTAAAGCATCCTGAAAAGCATCCAAAGAGAAAAAATCCTTACTTTCTTTGTAAATATCAGGCCGCCAGTTCACATGCAAAGCCTGAACCTGATTCAGGATATGTACTACACTGTCAAAATCACTGGTTTCCGCAGGTCTGATAATTATATCCATATATATCCTCCTTCGTAAAGCATGAAAAAATATATACCTATAATTCAGTATACCATAAACCCAATTATTTCAATATAGAATATGTCCTTTTTACAACCAAAATCCAGTAAAATAAATCCCCACACAATATCCCAAGCCACAGGACAAATGTCCGCCTGGCGCCCGTCCTGAACAACACTCAACTTCGCGAGTAGAGTTCCGGGGCACCCCTCCCGTCTTGGAGCACGCAGATTTTCGGGCAATCCTGTTTCCAGGGCATATGCAGGAACGTTACAGGGAGTTAGGAGAAGAAAGCGGCAAGAGGTGGACACCAGCCGTGCCTCCCGCACGACTGGTGAGGACAGCCTGAGCCGCGAAATCATCAGATTTCGAGGCGAATCTGTCCGGTGCCGCCACTTGCCGCTTCCTTCCCCGTTATCTCCCTGTTACATTCCGAATCCGCCCCGGAAACAGGATTGCCCGAAAATCGTCCCCCTTCCACACCCACCTCCCAGGAACCCCACTCCCCCATACCGCATACACTAAAGCATAGAAAAAAGAAATGGAAGTGCCAGACATGGACCTGAGATTGCCTTATTATATGATGTATCCGATTCCATACGCATTTGACGAAGACAAAATCCAGAAGCGCGACCGGGAATACCTGCAAAGTATGTATCCGGCAACAGCAAAAAAGATTTTTCCATATATACAGGAAGAATGCGACCGCCAGGAATATGAAGGAAGCATGATCTATGATGAGTACCCGGATAAACTCCAGCTGTGCCTGATGTGTCGTAGGGCGTATGAACAGGTCATGAAACAGGAAAAATGGGAAAAAGAGACCTATACTCCGGAACAGATCCGGGAGATCGTAGAAATCCTGATGTACCAGGAATTGATGGAAAGAAGAGGAAAAGGCAGGCGGCAACAGGAAAAAACAGTTGCTTCATGCACAGGACTTGTGCTATAATATCGTCCGATATAAAAATGACAGCATCTGAAACACAGTTTCGGTAAGGAGTGGACCAGGGTACATATGAAGAATATTATATTTATCGGAATGCCGGCAGTTGGAAAAAGTACCGTCGGAGTGGTAGTCGCAAAGCGGCTTGGATACGAGTTTATTGATACAGATCTGCTGATTCAGAAGCAGGAGAACAGACTTTTGCGGGAGATTATCGCAGAAGAAGGTCTGGACGGATTCTTAAGTATTGAGAATCAGGTCAATCGTGATGTGGAAGCGGAACATGCGGTGATTTCCCCGGGAGGAAGCGTAGTTTACTGTGAAGAAGCAATGAAGCATTACAAAGAGATCGGAACCATTGTTTATCTGCATGCGTCATTTGAGGTTATCAATTCCAGACTGAAGAATGCAAAGAAAAGGGGAGTTGCACTTCGGGACGGGCAGACGCTGAAGGATCTATATGACGAAAGAGTAGTATTATTTGAAAAATATGCAGATATTACTGTTTCAGAGGATGGACTGGAGCTGGAAGAAACCATTGAAAATGTAATGGAAATTTTGGAAAATCAATAAATTTTTTAAAGAAATTATTACAAAAGTTTTACGAAAATGAAGAAAGCAAGATAAATAATTTTGCAATGAATATAGAAATATGCTATACTGATATGAGATATAGAGGATTATTACAAAAAGCTTCATACAAATCCTGAGAGATCTGGAAAGAATAAAAAGTATGAGGTTTTTTATTCATGAAATAATAAAGAGTATGAATAGAGTGTTTGACAGAAGTATAGAACAGGATATATTTCAGAGGGAAAGAAATCGTTAATTGAGGTGCGAAATGGAACAGTATATTATTAAGGGTGGCAATCCGCTGGTCGGCGAAGTCGAGATCGGTGGAGCAAAGAATGCAGCACTGGCAATTCTGGCAGCTGCGATTATGACAGATGAGACAGTTACTATCGATAATCTTCCGGATGTCAACGATATCAACGTTCTGCTGGAAGCAATCAGTGGGATTGGTGCCGAGGTTGACCGTATTGACCGGCACACAGTCAGAATCAACGGAAGCAACATTGAAAATTTTGATATAGAATATGATTACATCAAGAAGATCCGTGCATCTTATTACTTGCTCGGAGCACTTCTTGGTAAGTATAAAAGAGCAGAAGTCGCTCTTCCGGGAGGATGCAATATCGGAAGCCGTCCGATCGACCAGCATCTGAAAGGTTTTCGTGCGCTTGGTGCTTATGTGGATATCGAGCATGGCAAGATTATCGCAGAAGCAGAGCGTCTGATCGGAAAGCACATTTATTTTGATGTGGTAAGCGTAGGAGCTACGATCAACGTTATGATGGCAGCATCGATGGCAGAAGGACTTACGATCCTTGAGAATGTGGCAAAAGAGCCTCATGTTGTCGATGTGGCAAACTTCCTGAACAGTATGGGAGCGAACATTCGTGGAGCAGGTACGGACGTGATTAAGATCCGCGGTGTATCCCGCCTTTATAAGACAGATTATTCTATCATTCCGGATCAGATCGAAGCCGGCACATTTATGTTTGCGGCAGCAGCAACCAGAGGTGATGTGACTGTTATGAATGTCATTCCGAAGCATCTGGAAGCTACGATTGCAAAGCTTGTTGAGATCGGATGTGAAGTAGAAGAATTTGATGATGCAGTGCGTGTTGTGTCCAAAGGAGATCTTCATAATACACAGGTGAAGACTCTTCCATATCCGGGATTCCCGACAGATATGCAGCCGCAGATTGGTGTTACACTTGCTCTTTGTAAAGGGACAAGCACGATTACAGAAAGTATTTTCGAGAATCGTTTCAAATATCTTTCAGAACTTGCAAGAATGGGTGCAAATGTCAAGGTTGAAGGCAATGCAGCGACTATCGAAGGCGTAGATAAATTCTCGGGAGCAAGGGTCAGTGCACCGGATCTTCGTGCAGGAGCAGCACTTGTGATTGCAGGAATGGCCGCAGATGGCATTACGATCGTAGATGACATCGTATATATCCAGAGGGGATACGAACGTTTTGAAGAGAAGCTCAGAAGTCTCGGCGCAGTGATCGAGAGAGTTTCTACAGAACGTGAGATCCAGAAATTCAAGTTAAAAGTAGGTTAAGACAGGAATTCTTGTTTTGATAGAACATATTTCCCAAAATGTATATTGACGGAAGCTATGGACAGTGTTATGATGTGTAGCGGTAACAATTAAATACGCTTTCTCTTATTCAGAGTGGTGGAGGTACAAAGGACCTGCGAAGCCACGGCAACCCCGGTAAGCCGGAAGGTGCCAACCTGAGCGAGCAATCGAACAATAAGAGGATTGATGATGAGATATCAGGTCAGTCCTTTGGGGCTGACCTTTAAATTTGCATAGACAGAAGAGAAATTCTGTTTGTCGATTTTCATTATTCCAGAGATAAGAGAGGCAGATACAAAGAAGAAAAGAAAGGAAAAAAGATGGAGAGATTATTATTTACTTCTGAATCAGTAACTGAAGGACATCCGGATAAGATGTGCGACCAGATTTCCGATGCGATCCTGGATGCACTTATGGAGCAGGATCCAATGAGCCGTGTAGCTTGCGAGACATGCGCGACTACAGGAATTGTTATGGTAATGGGAGAAATTACTACAAATGCATATGTAGATATTCAGAAAATCGTTCGTGATACTGTTCGTGAAATTGGTTATACAAGAGGAAAGTACGGATTTGATGCTGACACATGTGGCGTTCTGACAGCAATTGACGAACAGTCAAGCGATATTGCCATGGGTGTTGATAAAGCTCTTGAAGCAAAGGAACACAAGATGTCAGATGAAGAATTGGAAGCAATCGGTGCAGGAGACCAGGGAATGATGTTCGGATATGCATCTGATGAGACAGAAGAATATATGCCTTATCCGATCGCTCTTGCACACAAACTTGCAAGACGTCTTACAGAAGTAAGAAAGAACGGAACACTTCCATATCTTCGTCCGGATGGAAAAACACAGGTAACAGTAGAATATGATGAAAATGGAGTTCCGGCCCGCCTTGATGCAGTAGTACTTTCTACACAGCATGATCCGGATGTTTCACAGGAACAGATCCATGAAGACGTGAAAAAATACATTTTTGATGAAATCCTTCCGGCAGATATGGTAGATGAGAATACAAAATTCTTCATCAATCCGACCGGACGTTTTGTGATCGGTGGACCACATGGGGACAGCGGCCTTACCGGACGTAAGATCATCGTAGATACTTATGGGGGAATGGCGCGTCACGGCGGTGGAGCTTTCTCAGGAAAAGACTGTACAAAGGTAGACCGTTCAGCAGCTTATGCAGCACGTTATGTTGCTAAGAATATCGTAGCAGCAGGAATTGCCAAAAAATGCGAGATCCAGCTTTCTTATGCAATCGGTGTTGCACAGCCGACATCTGTCATGGTAGATACTTTCGGAACAGGAAAGATTGCAGATGATAAGCTTGTGGAAATCGTTCGAGAGAACTTTGACCTTCGTCCGGCTGGAATTATCAAGATGCTTGATCTGAGACGTCCGATCTACAAACAGACAGCAGCTTACGGACACTTTGGACGTAACGACCTGGATCTTCCATGGGAGAAGTTGGATAAAGTGGATACTTTGAAGAAATATCTTTAATAACAGGTTCTGAATTTGATCGTTTTAGAAAAAATTTAGAAAATTTTACGGGTGCTTTGATGTGAAGCACCCGTTTTTATGATATGCTATTAGTTATCAGGCAGACTTGCGTGAGCGCCATACGGACCTCATAACCGGGCGTGCACGATGAATGGAGGATGAATATAGCATGAAACTAAGGACGAAACTGGTGATTTCTTTTGTGACGATGATCATGATACCGACTATCCTGACAACGGCATTTATATTTGGAATTGCGCGTTATCAGATCGGAGTCATCGAGCATACTTATGGAATTACCGGTGAGGAATATAAAGATTTTGCAAAATCCATCAGAGTGCTGGGAGATATGCCGGAGATCCAGCAGTTTATTATAAGCGCATGTATCGCAGTAGTCCTGATTCTGGCATTTACAGCGATGATCATGATGGTGTGGATTTATGGAAGTATCATCAGTCCGATTCACAAGTTGCAGGAAGCAGCGCAGAACGTAGAAGAAGGCAATCTGAATTTTGAGATCAAGCCGGAAAAAGATGATGAGATGGGACGGCTGATGCAGGCATTTGAAAAGATGCGGATCCGTCTGAGAGATAATGCAGAGGAGAAGCTGAAGAGTGACCGGGAAAGCAAAGAACTGATCAGCAATATTTCCCATGACTTAAAGACGCCGATCACAGCGATCAAGGGCTATGTGGAAGGAATCCGTGACGGGGTTGCAGATACGCCGGAGAAGATGGAAAAATATATCGGAACCATTTATAATAAGGCGAATGAGATGGATACGCTGATCAACGAACTGACCTTATATGCGAAGATCGATACAAACCGGATCCCGTACAACTTTGCACCGCTTTCAGTCAACGATTATTTCAATGACTGTGCCGAAGATATTGAGATGGAGCTGGATTCAAAGAATGTAGAATTTGGTTATTTCAATTATGTAGAGGGTGATCAGAAGATCATTGCAGATCCGGAACAGTTAAAGAGAGTGATCAACAACATTGTCAGCAATTCTTTGAAATACATGGAACGAGAGCACGGGCTGATCAATCTGCGGGTAAAGGACGTAGGTGATTTTATTCAGGTAGAGCTTGAGGATAACGGAAAAGGAATCGCAGCGAAAGATCTGCCGAATATATTTGACCGGTTCTACCGGACGGATGCTTCAAGGAATTCATCCAAGGGCGGAAGCGGAATCGGTCTTTCAATCGTGAAGAAGATCATTGAAGATCACGGTGGCAAAATCTGGGCGACCAGCCGGGAAGGTGTTGGCACAGTGATGTATTTTGTAATCAGAAAATATCAGGAGGTACCGATAAATGAGTAAGATTTTAATTGTAGAAGACGAAGAGAGTATTGCAGATCTGGAGAAAGATTATCTGGAGCTGAGTGGATTTGAAGTAGAGGTTGCAAATGATGGACAGACAGGGCTTGATAAGGCTCTTTTCGGTGATTTTGATCTGGTGATCCTGGATCTGATGCTTCCGGGCGTGGATGGCTTTGAGATTTGTCGTAAGGTTCGTGCGGAAAAGAATACACCGATCATCATGGTATCTGCGAAAAAAGATGATATCGACAAGATCAGAGGACTCGGACTTGGGGCTGATGACTATATGACCAAGCCGTTTAGTCCAAGCGAGTTGGTGGCAAGGGTAAAAGCACATCTGGCGCGTTATGAGCGGCTGATCGGAAGTGCCGTGGAAGAGAATAAGGTGATCGAGATCCGTGGACTTAAGATTGATACCACTGCACGCCGAGTGTGGGTAAACGGAGTGGAGAAGAATTTTACAACAAAAGAGTTTGATCTTCTGACCTTCCTTGCCAGTCATCCGAACCATGTATATACCAAGGATGAACTTTTCAGCGAGATCTGGGATATGGAATCCATCGGAGATATCGCAACGGTAACTGTGCACATCAAGAAAATCCGTGAGAAAATTGAATATGATACCTCAAACCCACAGTATATTGAGACAATCTGGGGTGTGGGATATCGTTTCAAGATGTAATGAAAAAGAATAAAAGGAAAGAGATTACAGTATGATAACCAGTACAGGAAATGCCAGGGTAAAACAGCTTGTTACATGGCAGAAAAAGAGAAAGGCACGTGATGAAGAAGGGGTCTATATCGTAGAAGGGATCCGGATGTACCGGGAAGCTCCGCGTGCGCAGGTGAGAGAGGTTTATGTATCGGAGCAGTTTTACAGCCGATATGGAGAAGAGTTGGGACTTTCGGCATGGGGAAGACAGCTGGAAATTCTGTCAGATCATGTATTTTCCCACGTGTCAGATACAAAGACACCACAGGGGATCCTGCTTGTGATGGAGCAGAGGAGCTGTGAGATATGTGAGATGCTGGATCTGGACGCGCAGGGAAGGAAACCGCTTTTGATGGTGCTGGATAATCTGCAGGATCCGGGAAACCTGGGAACCATTCTCCGTGCGGGGGAAGCGGCAGGCGTAACCGGCGTGATCATGAGTCACGACTGTGTGGATATTTACAATCCCAAGGTGATCCGTTCAACGATGGGATCGGTTTACCGAATGCCGTTTGTGTATGTAGAGCATTTGCCAGAAACCCTGGAAGTACTTGCAGAAGCCGGGATTCATTCCTATGCGGCACATCTGAAAGGAAAGAACAGCTACGATCAGGAGGATTACACAAGAGGGACAGCATTTTTAATTGGAAATGAGGGTAACGGACTTCGGGATGAAGTGGCAGATGCAGCAGAGTGTTATATCAAGATTCCGATGTGTGGAGAGGTAGAATCACTGAATGCGGCGGTTGCATCTTCGGTTCTGATGTTCGAGGCGGCAAGACAGCGACGGTAGTGATGAGGGGAAATCAAGCGCAAAGGAGAGTGTGATTTGATGAAACCGATAATCGATTTAAATAAAGAATATGGATTGGTATTCGATGGAGGAGGAGCCAGAGGTGCGTATCAGATCGGTGCGTGGCGGGCTCTTTCGGAAGCTGGTGTGAAGATCAGTGCAGTAGCGGGTACTTCTGTGGGCGCCCTGAATGGCGCCCTTGTTTGTATGGGAGATCTGGAGAAAGCAGGACATATCTGGAAAGAGATGGCATTTTCCCGTGTTATGGATGTGGATGATGAGTTGATGGAACAGTTCTTTGATGGAGAGGCATCCATAAGAGAGATTTTGAAAGGTCTCTGGAAGAAGCTTGCAGATGGTGGAATTGATATTACACCGCTTAAGGAATTGATCCATGAGGTTGTAGACGAAGAAAAGATCAGGAAATGCGGAAAAGAATTCTGCCTTTTGACATTTTCTGTATCGGATATGAAGGAACTGGATCTGAGTATTGAAGATATACCGGAAGGTCTTCTGGAGGATTTTCTTCTTGCCAGCGCATATCTGCTTGGATTTAAAAATGAACCGCTGCACGGCAAGACATATATTGATGGTGGTGCGGTCAATAATGTGCCGACCGCGTCTCTTCTAAAAAGGGGATATAAGGATCTGATCCAGGTAAGGATCTTTGGTCCGGGAAGAGTGCCGAAGACGACGATTCCGGAAGACGGCTCTCTGCTGGAGATCGAACCGAGAGTAGGACTTGGCAGTATTCTCGAATTTTCGGCAAAGCGGAGCAGACAGAATTTGAAAATTGGCTATTATGATGCAAAAAGAGCACTTTACGGGCTCACTGGATCGATTTACTATATTGAAGAAACACGAGAAGAGTGTTATTATGTAGAAATAATGAAGCTTTTGAGCGAACTTGAAAAGACGGAATATCGTTTCAAACTCAAGTTGCCGATCGGCTGTTCAGACAGAGAGTTGTTCTATGGAATGCTGGAGGCAAGTGCGAAGCTCATGAGAATTCCAAAATATAATATTTATACAGCAGATGAACTGTGGAATGAGACGAGCAGAAAGTACGAGACTCGTACAGATGAGGAAAAAGAAAAACTGCCGAAATTCGTCCATGCGATTGCAAAGCTGAGAAAGGACTACAAGATGAATTTAAAAGGAAGAAGTTTTTTGAAACTGGAAGATTATACACCGGCAGAGATTGAATATCTCGTTGACCTGGCAGGTGAATTAAAGGCAAAGAAAAAAGCAGGAATTAAAGGACACTGCCTGGAAGGGAAGAACATTGCCCTTATTTTCGAAAAGCCGTCTACAAGAACCAGATGTGCATTTACCGTAGGAGCACAGGATGAAGGTGGAATCCCGACATACCTTGCAGGTAATGAGATCCAGTTAGGTGATAAAGAGAGTATCGAAGATACAGCACGTGTACTTGGAAGAATGTTCGATGGAATCGAATTCCGTGGATTTGAACAAAGATACGCAGATGTACTTGCAGAGTACAGTGGAGTTCCGGTATGGAATGGTCTGACAGATACCACACATCCGACACAGTGTCTGGCTATGCTCCTTACCATGAAAGAAGAATTCGGACATCTGAAAGGTCTGAAGGTTGCATATCTTGGAGATGGACGTAACAACGTTGCGAACAGCCTTCTGGTAGGATGCGCCAAAATCGGAGTAGATGTAACAATCGTTGCACCGAAGGCCCTCTGGACTTCGGAATCTCTGTGGAAGAGATGTGACGAATATGCAAAAGAATCCGGAGCAACTATCGAGATCACCGATGACCTTGATGGTGTAAAGGGAGCAGATGTCATTTACACAGACGTATGGATTTCCATGGGTGAAGAAAAGAAAGAGCAGGAAAGAGAGCGTCTCGGAAAGCCATATCAGGTAAATGCAGCTCTGATGGAACGTACAGGAAAAGATACTACAATCTTCTCACACTGCTTGCCGGCGATCAAAGAAAAAGAAGTTACCGAAGAAGTATTTGAAGGACCACAGTCAAGAGTATTTGATGAAGCTGAGAATCGTCTGCATACAATCAAGGCAGTTATGGTTGCAACTTTAGGAGAGAACGAATAATAAGCATGAAAGCGGAGATATTAAAGATGCTCCGGCAGAGCGATGGGTATCTGTCGGGGCAGCAGCTCTGTGACCACTTTCAGGTGTCCAGGACTGCTGTGTGGAAAGCAATCAATCAGTTAAAAGAAGAAGGCTATGAGATTGAAGCCGTGAGAAACAAAGGTTATCGCATTGTGGATATTCCGGATCGGATTACCGCGGATGCGATAAAAAGCTGTCTGGAGACAAAATGGATGGCGAAAAATCTGGAGTATTATGACGAGATCGATTCGACTAATAACCGGGCCAAAGCACTTGGCGAGGCCGGAGGTGCAGATGGAACTCTTTTTGTTGCGGAGACGCAGACGGCGGGAAAAGGAAGACGCGGCAGATGCTGGCAATCACCGGCGGGCAGCAGTATTTCCATGTCGATTCTGTTAAGACCTGTGATGAATCCGTCAGATGCACCGATGTTGACACTTGTCATGGCATATGCGGCAACGAAAGCTTTGCGTGAAAAGACCGAGTTGGATATAGGAATCAAATGGCCGAATGATTTGGTCGTGAGTGGAAAGAAGATCAGTGGGATACTGACGGAGATGAGCGCAGAGATCGATTACATCAATCATGTAGTGATCGGAATCGGAATCAATGTCAATATGGAGTCCTTTCCGGAAGATATCGCGAAGACAGCGACTTCACTGCGGATCGAAGCGGGCAAAGAATTTCGCAGGTTTGAGCTGATCGCTGCGATCATGGAGCATTTTGAAAAAGCCTACGAAGCGGTCTGCGAGGCGGGAAGTCTGGAGCCGATCATGGAAGATTATAACCGTCTGCTGGTAAACTGTGGGCGTCGGGTGCGTGTACTGGAACCGGAACATGAATATGATGCACTGGCACTGGGGATTGACAAGACCGGGGAATTGCAGGTAGAATGTGAAGACGGCAGCAGAAAGTCTGTCTTTGCCGGAGAAGTTTCGGTACGTGGAATTTATGGGTATGTATAGAAGGAGAATTTATGTATCAGGATAAGATCGTATTATGCGGAGCCAACTCTTACGAAGAAAAATTTTATATGAATCCGGATTTTGATAATCTGCCACAGCACATCAAAGATGAATTGAAGATCATGTGTGTGCTGTATGTACATGATGTCGGGGGAATCCTTACACTTGTATTTGAGGAGAATGGGGAGCTGGAATTTGAAGTGACTTCTGCAGAGGGAGATCCGATGTTTGACGAGATCGGAAGCCGTCTGAAGATCAAGGAGATTCAGACAGACGAGAAGAAGCAGGAGCTTCTGACACAGCTTCAGCTTTATTACAAAGTATTTTTTCTGGGGGAAGAGATTGAATGATAAAGACACTGACGATAGGAAATGTAGAGCTTCCGAACCGTTATGTGCTGGCACCGATGGCAGGGGTAACAGACCTGCCATTTCGTCTGTTATGCAAGGAACAGGGAGCAGGGCTTCTGTGCATGGAAATGATCAGTGCAAAGGCGCTCCGGTATAAGAATAAGAATACCAAGGCGCTACTTGCGATCGATCCAAGAGAATACCCGGTATCACTTCAGCTTTTTGGGGAAGATCCGGACATCATTTCCGAGCAGGCAAAGCGGATCGAAGAACTTCCATTTCAGATCCTGGATATCAATATGGGCTGTCCGGTTCCAAAGGTCGTGCGCAATGGAGAAGGTTCGGCGTTGATGAAGGATCCGAAGCGAATCTATGATATTGTATATAAGACAGCGAGAGCGATCAAGAAACCGGTGACGATAAAGATCCGCAAAGGATTTGACGATACCTGTATCAATGCACCGGAGATTGCGAAGGTTGCAGAAGAAGCAGGTGCAGCGGCAATCGCAGTACATGGAAGGACCAGAGAACAGTATTACTCCGGAAATGCAGACTGGGAGATTATCCGTAAGGTGAAAGAAGCAGTGAAGATTCCTGTAATCGGAAATGGGGATGTGACAAGCGGACAGAAGGCACTGGATATGTTTGAGCAGACCGGCTGTGATGGTGTGATGATCGGAAGAGGCTGCCAGGGAAATCCATGGATCTTCAGGGAATTACTGGCATATGAAGAGACCGGATCCATTCCGGAAAGACCGGGCACAGACCAGATCCGGGAAACAATGCTGCGTCATGCAAGACTGCAGATCGAGTTCAAGGGAGATTATATCGGAATCCGTGAAATGCGCAAGCATGTGGCATGGTATACCAAGGGAATGCAGGGTTCTGCGAAGCTCAGAGATGAGATCAATCAGGTGGAAAGTTATGAAGAACTGGAGAACCTTTTAATGGAAAAAATCGGATAGACATAAAACGTGTTCTTTCGCATGAGAGAATGCGTTTTTGCATATATTAAACCAGCAAAGAATTGTTGACACAGCCGCTGGAAATATGTATAATAATGAAATTGTGAAAGTAGCTTTAAATGCGGATAAAATCAGTATCTGCGGCTTGAATAGAAAATGATTTGTCGGTAAGTAAGGAGAATTATAATGGAAGCAAAGAAAACATTACTCACCTATACAGGACTTAAGAAACTGGAAGATGAGCTTGAAAATTTAAAAGTTGTGAAAAGAAAAGAAGTAGCAGGAAAGATCAAAGAAGCCAGAGAACAGGGAGACCTTTCAGAGAACGCTGAGTACGATGCAGCAAAGGACGAGCAGCGTGATATCGAGGCACGTATCGAAGAACTTGAGAAAATCCTCAAGAATGCAGAAGTTGTAGTAGAAGATGACGTAGATCTTGATACCATCAACATCGGATGTACAGTAGATGTATATGATAAAGAATTTGAAGAGGAAATCGTATTTCAGCTGGTAGGTTCTACAGAAGCAAACAGCCTGGAAGGTAAGATTTCCAATGAATCTCCGGTAGGAAAAGCCCTGATCGGTAAGAAAGTCGGAGACGTAGTAGCAGTTGAGACACAGGCAGGAGTTATTGAGTACGAAGTACTGAAGATCAATCGTTCAGTATAAGATGGTATACAGCAGAGAGAAGGAGTGAAAAAAGTGGCAACACAGCAGAACAATGGACAGGAACAGGATTTGAATCATTTAAGAAAGGTGCGCCGTGAGAAGCTTGCAGAACTGCAGGCAAACGGACAGAATCCTTTTGAGATCACAAAATATGACGTAACACATCACAGCCAGGAAGTGAAAGACAACTTTAATGAACTGGAAGGAAAACACGTTGTACTCGCAGGACGTATGATGTCCAAACGTGTGATGGGAAAAGCATCTTTCTGTAATGTGCAGGATTTACAGGGAAATATCCAGTCTTATGTAGCAAGAGACAGTATCGGAGAAGAAGAATATAAAGCATTCAAGAAGATGGATATCGGTGATATCGTAGGTCTTGAAGGAGAAGTATTCAAAACAAAGACAGGGGAGATTTCCATTCATGCATCTGCTGTAAAGCTTCTCTCAAAGAGTCTGCAGATCCTTCCGGAGAAGTTCCACGGACTGACAAATACAGATACCCGTTATCGTCAGAGATATGTGGATCTGATCATGAACCCGGAAGTAAAGGATACTTTTATTAAACGTTCCAAGATCCTTACCGCAATCCGTAAATATCTTGGAAATGAAGGCTTTATGGAAGTAGAGACTCCGATGCTTGTACAGAATGCCGGAGGAGCAGCTGCAAGACCGTTCGAGACACATTTCAACGCTCTGAACGAAGACCTGAAGCTCCGTATCTCTCTGGAACTTTATCTGAAGAGACTGATCGTTGGTGGTCTGGAAAGAGTATATGAGATTGGACGTGTATTCCGTAACGAAGGTCTTGATACAAGACATAACCCGGAATTCACTCTGATGGAACTTTACCAGGCATACACAGACTATCATGGCATGATGGATCTGACAGAGAACCTGTACCGTTTTGTTGCACAGGAAGTTCTTGGAACTACTCAGATTGTATATAAAGGAATCGAGATGGATCTCGGAAAGCCGTTCGAGCGTATCACAATGGTTGATGCTGTTAAGAAATATGCAGGTGTTGACTGGAACGAAGTAGAAACTCTTGAACAGGCAAGAGAACTTGCGAAAGCACACAATCTTGAATTTGAAGAAAGACATAAAAAAGGTGATATTCTGAATCTGTTCTTCGAAGAATATGTAGAAGAACACCTTCTTCAGCCGACATTCGTTATGGATCATCCGGTTGAGATTTCACCACTTACAAAGAAGAAACCGGAAAATCCGGACTATGTAGAACGTTTCGAGTTCTTCATGAACGGATGGGAAATGGCAAATGCATACTCAGAGCTGAATGACCCGATCGATCAGAGAGAACGTTTCAAAGCACAGGAAGAACTGCTTGCACAGGGTGATGATGAAGCCAACACAACAGATGAAGACTTCATGAACGCACTGGAAATTGGTATGCCGCCTACAGGTGGTATCGGATTCGGTATCGACCGTATGTGTATGCTGTTGACAGGGGCTGAGGCGATCAGAGATGTGCTGCTGTTCCCGACAATGAAGTCCCTCGGTGGAGCTGACAATAAAAAAGATCAGGCTGCTGAATCTGCTCCGGTAGAGGAAAAGAAGGAAGAGAAAATTGATTTCTCTAAAGTTGAAATTGAACCATTGTTCAAAGAGTTTGTTGACTTTGATACATTTAGCAAATCAGATTTTCGTGCAGTAAAAGTTAAAGAATGTGTAGCAGTTCCGAAGAGCAAAAAGCTTCTTCAGTTCACACTTGATGACGGAACTGGCGAAGATCGTACTATTCTCAGCGGAATTCATGCATACTATGAACCAGAAGAACTGGTTGGTAAGACACTGATTGCGATCACAAATCTGCCACCAAGAGCAATGATGGGAATTGATTCTTGCGGAATGCTTCTTAGTGCAATCCATGAGGAAGAGGGAGAAGAAAAACTTCACCTTCTGATGGTTGATAATCATATTCCGGCTGGTGCAAAATTGTACTAAAGTTAAAAAAGATCAAGAAATTACACTTGATTTTGAGGTTGTATATAATTTTTTACAACAAATATACAACAAACAGCCATATTCACTCGATTTAGAGTGAAGGTATATGAATTTTTATATTTTTCTAAATTATATTGAAACTATCAAGAACACTTTTTAAAAGTAAAATTTTAAAAGGTGTTCTTTTTTATTTTTAAATCATGTAAATCCAAAAAAGAAAGAGGAATTCATATGAAAGAAGATAAGTATTTTGATATTGAAAAAAGAACAGAAATAAGAGAGACAGCGAGAAAATTAAGAAGACAGTTTCTTAGATATCAAGAGGCAGAGTTGGTTTACAGTATGACACATAGAAAATTGTTGGAAATTGCAGGAAAGGCGGGAGCAATTTATAGAATTGACAATACGGTGCTTATTAACAGGGATATTTTTAATGCGTATCTGGAACAATTCCGTGAGCCTAGTACATTAGGGGAAGAACCGGAGGAATAGAGCAATGAGTGGACAGGCATGGAAATATTCAGACCAATTAGACGATATGGATTTAAAAATGATGAAGCGTGATTTTTTTACTTATAAGATAGGGATGGATTATTACGGATTTAGTATTCGACCATTGATGCGAATTGCACGTGAGGCAGGAGCTTTTTATAAAATCGGAAAAATAGTATTGATTAATAGAGAACGCTTCGATGCATATTTGAGAAAAACAAGATGTAAGGAGGAAAAGTTCAATGACTAAGAAAGAGTTATGCACATATCAAGGGAAACAAGCAAAAGAAAAAATGACTAATTGCAAAAAGAAATTTGTTCGTTATAAAGAAGGAGCAGAAATATATAGTATTGGACTTACAAAATTCAGCAGGTTTGAAAAACAAACTTCGAGAATTCCACAAGATAAACTTCAAGAAGTTCGTATTTCAAACTCTAATAATAATAAATTTAGACAAAAATGGATGGATTAAATGAAAATTGTGAGAAGGAGAATGAAGTGAAAGAAGTAGTAGTATATGTGAATGTAACGTATGAAGATTGGAATGAGCAACTGGTGAGTATTTTACAATATTGTAATAGACGTGAAGTAAAAATAAACAGGATTTATTATGAAAGAGATAACAGCAATTTTAAAGAATGGAAAAAGTTATGCGATTCTATAAATGGTGAGCAGGCGTGGAGTGAGATTATAGTTTCGGTATATTGGAAAGTATTTGAAACACATAAAGAATTTAAGAAAAAAATAGATGATTTAAATCAGTTGGAAATTAAAATAACATCTGCAGTAATATCAAATGATTTTGAATACTTATTAAAGCATAACAATGTTTAGACAAAAATATTAATGTAACTGTAGAATTAGTTATTTATAAATAATTTTTCATTAAATTAAAGTTGGTAAGGAAAGTAGGAGGTTACTTTTCATTTTGAATGATATCGTAAGCTTCTAAAAGTGCTTCTTTTACGGCATGTTTGATAATAAATGTTTGTACTGGAATTACTACAAAAATAAAAATAAGAATAATTAATAGTATCATTTTTAACTCCATAAAAATCTTCTTTCTAAATAGTTTAATTGTCTCAAATTTATATAAAACTGTTTTCAGTATAACATATTATCGGCAAATGTAAAGAAGGAAAATAAAAAGTCTAACAATACAATGCTTATAACTTGAAAAAATCAGGAACTTTTTGCTGACGAAATAATAAAAAGGACATATAAAATGATATTTGTGACATTTAGAAAAAATTATTATAGAAAAATGATAAAATAAACCAAATAAAAATTACAAAGAAGGAGGGAAGACTAAATTTAAGAATTCTTATCCGAGAGAAAGGGAGTTCCATAAAAGAGAATTGGAGAAGTGTTGATTATTTAATTTTTGATGGGAAACAGTATTTCTTGATGGAGAATCAGAAGTATGGAAAACAATCGGCTGCAGTTATATTGGATCAATATGGGAAGTTGATTGCAGATCATTGTAAGAATGGATTTGACGAAGATGCAAAAAGGAAAATTCGTGAAATATCTGGTTTAAAGGAAAGGCTAGAGAAAAAGGAAAATACAGGATTTGCAAAACGTATGAAAGCTTGCTATATATATTTGGAAAATGAAAATTGTTTACATAATGTGGAAGTTGGTGAAGGAAAGAAAGACGATAGGGGGGATGAGGGAATAAGTGATTTAATGCAGAAGCAGGGATTGGTAAGAATAAAAAGAAAGAAGTCTGTTTTGGGAAGATTGTATAATAAGAAATGTGAGGTGGCAAAGAAATGGGGGAGACCATTGCCAGAGGTTAAAATAAAAAGAAAATCGGATTAGAAAAATAATTATTACAGTAGTATTTGCCTGTTAGGTTTGCTAACAGGCAAATGAAAATTATTTAGTATTAATTATGCATTGTGAAATACAATAGTTTGAACAAATAAAGGCGGCACATCCATTTGCTACGCATCCTCCAGGAGGGGTAGGAATACTTGTTGGTGTTATTATCCATTCCATAAACACAACTCCTTTCTTTAATAGTCCCTTTTAACAATGCTATCGATAGCTTGTATTGATAAAAGTTGTTTTTATTATATATAAAGCAAGAAAAATAAGAAAGAAATTAATGGTTGCTATTTCGCAATATATTTTTAATGTAGAAGAATCCAAAGGAGATGAATAATTGTCAATGAAAACAGTGTAAATTTTTCTGGCGAGTTATAGCGAAGATAGCCCATTATAAATCCCAATAAAGCAGTATGCATTAGGTGTATAATATCAGGATTAGCAGGAAAATAAACTAATCCACATAATATAGAAGTAAAAATAAGAGAAAAAGTTTTATTTGTCAATTCTTTCAAGAAAGACAAGAAAAAACAACGCCATACAAATTCAGAGTAAATAGAAATTAGTAATGCAAGTAAAAAATAGGAAACAGACATACTCCTAAGAAGACGTAATTCGCGATATATCCAGACTTGAAAATCATTAAGGTAGTAGTATGAAAGTAATAAAACTGTGACAGTAAAAAGACTACAAATTAATTGTGAAAAAGGATGAGATAAATGAATCCCTAAATCCTGATAGGAGTAATTGCTTTTATGTATGCATAATATCAGAATCCCCAAAACTATCAAGACATGTATAACATCAAGTTTAATAGAGGAATAATTTTTTTTCATGAAAGAAAAGTATAGTTCCAGTGTACAGAAAATGAAAAAAAATAAATATTTTTTAAAATGATTTTCTTTATATAAATTAGTAATCATTGAATAATCCTCCAAAGAAAGTATAGTTTAACGAAACAATATGTCCCATAAAAAATGTGTTATAGTAAGTGAAAAAACACTGAATTTTTCTGGGGAATGTATTCTTAAATAACAATATATAATAGAAGAAATACAGGTATTAAGAACATGTGTAGCAGAAAACGAATAAGGAAAATGAACTAAGCCAAATAAAATGGATGTAATTATAATGCTGTAATAACTATTAAATTTTCTAGTAAAAAGTGTAAGGATAAATCCACGCCATATAATTTCTTCGATTAAAACATTGTAAAATAAATCTAAAAGATTAAAAAAGTTAATCGTATTAAAAGCCACCAGGAAATTGTTGAAAGTATTGAAAATTTGTGAAAGAGATCCGGCAGTGGAACGAAACAAAATGCCTGTAAAAACAAAAAGCCCTATTGCATATAATAATTGAATTATGGGATGATGTAGGCAAAACCCATATTTTTCAAAAGACTCACCATTATGAAGTATGTAGATTATAATTGCAATACAAGGAATGATGTTAATTATTAAAAAAATTATTTCAGTAATAATTCCAGTAAAATATCTATATAAAAATCTTTGAAGGAATATAGGTTCTAAAAAGAGATAGCTAAGAAAAATAGTAAAATAAAGTTTTGGATGTCGGCATGTAGACATGAGGAATACTCCTTTCGTGGTAAAGTATTATGTATGAAAATAGGGCTTCATAAACATATAATAACATAAAAGAAGCCCTAGATGGGAAATTATATTTTATTTATAGGATAGATTTAATTGAATTATTTCATCAGCATAAGGAAGTAAATCTTTTTCATGTGAAACAATAATGATAATTTTATTCTTTTTTAATTCATGGAGCTCATGGTATAGAAACTCTTTACTTAACTGATCAAGAGATGAAGTAGGCTCATCCATAATGAGTACATCAGCATTTTTGGCGAGTAAGCGTAATAAGCCAATTTTTTGTCGTTCACCGCCTGACAGACCGTTTTCAACATTATAAAATTCAGGTTCTTTTTTTAAGATAATTTTGTCGTGAAAAGCAGTATTTGTATGTAATTCTGTCAGATGTATATTATCAGCAATACTTCCGTTGATAAGATAAGGAGTTTGTTCTAGAACTGAAATTTTTTCATAACGAAGTTTGGACATATTTAATTGTTTTATGTTAGTATTATTATAATAAATATTACCAGTATATTCCCCAATAAACATTCCAAGTAATAAATCGATTAATGTTGTTTTCCCAGTACCATTTTCTCCTTGAATATAATAAATTTTTCCTTTTTTAAAGGAATAAGAAAAATGATTGATAATTATTTTATTATTTCTTTCAAATAAAATATTTTTACAACTTATATTATCAATTTCAGAAAGATTTTTTACTCCAGTTTCTTGTTCTGGTATAGCTTGATAACTGCTTAATCTTTGATAAGAGGCATTATTTTCTTGATAATCTTTTCCAAAATTGATAAAATATCGAATCGCAGATAACATATAATTATAATAATTTATAATTATAGTAAATAATCCCAAGGTAATATTACCATTCATAACAAATATTCCACCCATAACATAAATGCAAAAGTTTGTTACAATTTCTAAGATAGAGTCGATACTAGTGTAAAGAAAGAAAAATTGTTGTACACTAAAGGCTACTTTGAAGAATTTTTCAAATTCTGTTTTTAATTGTGTTTTATATAAGTTTTCTAAAGAATGCAATTTAATAAATTTTATATTAGCAAATTGCTCTAAAAGTTTTGAAAAAAATATTGATTGAGCATTTTTTTGTTTTTCAGCCTTGTCTTTCAATTTTTTCTTAGAAAGCAAATATATAAAGATATATACAACTATAGAAAGAAGCAATATTAAAGTTAATCTTATTTCTATATGTGATAATACATATAAAGAACAAGAAATTAAGATGGTATTTGATATTAAACCTGTTATAGTTGAAATAAAAAAAATAACAATGGAATTGCTATCGCGATTTATACTTTCGTTTAAATAACCGGCATTCATTTTTTGTAGTTTTGATAAAGAGATTTTATGTAAGTGTTGTATTATATCTGCATTTATGTCTACTGCGGAATTGGCTTGAATTATAATATATAATTTATTATTGAAATAACTAATAATTAATTTAATGATTGATAAAACAGTCGCTAATATTCCTAAGAATATTAGCGCTTTAATATTAGTACTTACAGAAATAATATCAATCATTTTTGCAAATATAATAGGAGTGTATGCGGTTATAAGCGTAATAGTTAATGAAAAAAATATATAAATAAATAATTGCTTTTTATATTTTGAAACATATTTTTTACAAAAATCAAACATTCGCCTGCCCCTTTTTCTGTTCAATATCGTAAATCAGATGTACTAGTTGTTTTGCGTTTTCTTTGATAGGGTTACAATTCTTTTTGCTTTTTTTTAATCGGTAATTAGGGCATCCCCCCATACATAATGGCAAGTAAGGACATGTCATACATTCTTTATCCTCTTTTATAGAATAGTTTAACCATTTGATTAAGTTTGGATTAGAATAAAGTTGTGCCGAATCTATTTCACGTAGATTTCCTATAGTTTCGGAAAGATCCCCAACATCATCCCAGCATTTGTATAAATCTCCGTTTGCATCTATTAACCATGAATTAACAGATACAGCGCCACACATGAAAGTGTTTCTTGAAGGGAGAGAGACGAAAGAACATCCTTTTCCTTCATTGCGTTTCATAAAATCTAATTGTTCTAAAGCAAATTCTTGTACACTAAAACATGTTGAGGAATTACAGGTGTTGTTAATATTTGATACAGGTGCAATATAAAGATTTACTTTATTTAGTAATTCATAGTTTTGCAGATAATGTATGATTTCATCTATATTTTCAACATTTGTTTTATCAATGTTAACACGTATACTAATTTTTAACTCAGAATATATTTTTAGTGCGCTTCGTATATTTTCCAAGATAACAAAAAATGTATCTGATTTATTTGGAAGGCATCTTCTTTGGTTATGTATTTCTGGTGGTCCGTCAATAGTAATTTGTATATGGTCAATAGATAATTCCTTCATGGTTTTAACTGATTGCTGTGTCATTAAATAACCATTTGAGATTAAACTAGAGTGCACATTTTGAGAACCAAATACTTTTATACTCAATTCCATTAGTTCTTTAATGATAGGAAGGGCAAGGAGAGGTTCACCACCATACCATGTAACCGAAAGATTATTATAGGTTTTCTTTAAAGAAGAAATAAAATTTTTAGTTTTTTGAATAGTTTCGATACTCATTGTTGCGAGGTTTCGTCCTTTTTCATAGCAATATGGACAGCGAAAGTTACACTTCATTGTAGGCGCAATTGTAAGACCAATAGAATTTCCACTGAAACGACTAAGTGTATTTTCAAGAAGAAGCTGATCGACTTCTGATATAACACCTTCGTTAAAAATCATTTTCCCTTTAATGAGTGCAGCTTTTAAAGAGGGATCGGTTAGTTCGTTTGTTTTTTGAAAATGTAAATATTTGGTTGTATATTCATTGTTCAGTTTTAAAATACTATTACTATTAGTATTGTATAAAAGTATGCCATTATTAATAGGTTCGATGATATTAAATATTGATGCTTTCATTTTTCTCCTTTGTGATAAATCCATAGTATATTTTGTTATAGAATATTCATAAGATTAGAAAATACGTTAGATACTATGTATTTACAATTAAAAATAAAATTTGTTGCAGATAGATATATCGCCTGTTAGCAATTGCTAACAGGCGAATGTTGGCTATTTGTTAGTACCAGTATTGATTATGCATTGGGTGCCACAGTTGTTAGGACAACTATAATAAGCACATCCGTTTGCTACGCATCCACCCGGAGGGGTAGGAATGCTTGTTGGGCTTATAATCCATTCCATAAGCAGAGACTCCTTTCTTTAATTTTTTAACTTTTAGATAATAGAGCTATCGATAGCTAATACGTTTAAAAGTTGTTTTTATTTTAGGCAAAGTGAGAAGAATATAAAAGAAATTATTGGTTGCTATTGGGAAAATGTAAGTTACCAAAGAGATTTTTGGGGGAAGATATACAAATTTTGAAGGGAAAATATTAGTTGCAGAGTAAATAGTATCAATATCTAAATCAAATTTTATGTAAAACATAAAATTATTGGCTTGTGAAAAATGACTTAATCTGTTATACTAATTCTAATTTTATTTGGTAAATATGTAACAGAGAAGTGAGGGATAAAATATAGCATGTATGCAAATGAAATCTTGGATATCGCAGAAAAATGTATTGAAAATATAGTTGTTTTGATGCGTTTGGTATAGTTGATCTGGAAGATATTCAAAAAATATGTGAGGGGATAAGAATAATGATTGGCGAAAGACTAAAAGAACTGAGAAAACTAAATAATTTATCACAAGAACAAGTAGCGAAAGAATTAAATATTACTCGACAGGCAATTTCAAAATGGGAGACTGATAAAACAATGCCTGATATAGAGAATATCATTTTGTTAAGTAAGTTATATAATGTTTCTTTGGAATCTATAATGGGTGAAGAAGAGGAAAAAAATATTGAGGAATCGGAAAAACCGATTCCTCAATATAATAAAAAAGTAACAGAGAATGAATTACTTGGTATTTTAATGATTACAATTATTATATGTTCTAGTTTCTTGCCTCAAATAGGTGTTGCTATTGCTGCGACTTTTTTGATATTAAGTAAAAGAATAGAATCTACCTCAATAAAAAGAGCGCTTAGAATAGTATGTGTGGCGGCATTTTTCTTTAGTGCATATAATTTGATTGAAATATCTAAAATAATGTTTGTGAAATATGAGGGAACTGTAATCCCATTAAACTAAATACTAATACATTGTAAAGAATTATTATTTATGTAAGCTTTAATACCTGTTGTTTTGTATGTACCTAGATAGTTATATAAAAAGGTTAAGGTTGCATAGGATGAACTATTTCTTTTTAAGTTAATATTACTAATGGAACCAGTTAAAGCTTTTGCATATGGTGTTGAAACAGAAGAAATAGAATTGGCGGTAATTTGTACAATAAAGCTTGCTTCCCAATGATTGGGGTAAGAGAGGGAAACTTTGTAAGAACCATTTGACATTCTTCTATTCGTCTGGATTGGGCTTATGTTTACATAGTAGACGGAATTATCCTGATCATACAATTCAAATGTTTGTGTGTTTGAGGATGATAAATCATATTGGTTATGAGAGAATTGGGTGGCAGGTGAATCGGCTGCATATGCGTTAAGTGAAAGTATAATGCAGAGAATGCAGGATAATAATAATGCAGAAAAATTTGTTTTTTTGTTCATGACTAATGTCCTCCTAAAATATATTTGTGAAAATAGTTTACATAATTTTGGAAAGGAGTAATAAGAAACGGTTGGTTTACAAAGGAAAAAAATGATTGCATTTAAAGAAATATAGCTACGATAGTAATATGATTTCAATGTAGAATCTTTATGTTGCCCGGTATTGCATCGGGCAACTTTTTATATGTTTAGGCAAAATGTCGAAAAATGCCGGAAGACAACTTATTTGAGAGATAATATGATAAAATATAAAAAAAGTTAAAGAGACAGTAGAAAATGATGAAGACACAAAAAATTTATAATATAATTGCAATTTCGTTAGTATATTTTTTCTTGGAAATTACGGTATATAGAGGTGTGCAACTAATAGGAATGCAGGAATATTGGATAAGCATTCCGTTTTTCCTTTATATAATTTCAAAAATGATTAGAGCTTTTGGGAAAAAAGACATTGCAAGAGGGACAGTAATTGAAATATCGAATATAATAGCTTTTATTATGTTTTATTGGGCTATTTGCAGTAACAAATTATATACCTTTATATGGAAGAAATATAGTTTGTTTTCGTTTATTGTAGGTATAGTTCTGATGTCTGCATTACTAATAAATAAAAAAAGCTTTGAGGATAAAGGCAAGAAAGAAACAGTTGCAGAAAATTATTTGTTTAATTTATTTTATCTTAATACATCAAAAACACATGAAATAGCGATGTTGATTGATAACAAGATTATGAAAGCTATAGAAAGAGAAAGGACTTTAGAAAAATCCTTTAAACGTAATATTTCTGGGAATGTTGGGAAAAAAGATATTATTACAAGTGAAATAGGGTATGCAAGCGAAGAAAGTTCTCAAAAAAGAGTATATGAAAATTTTGATGTAAAAACAACTAAGTCTATTATGTTACGAAAAATATATGAGACTGCGCTACATAATACAAAAGAAAATTTATTAGAAGGAGATTTAATACTTTTTGAAAACGTAGAATTAAAGCAGCGTAATGTTGATGATACAGTAATGATTTTGAATATATTGCAAGATAGTAAAATTAAAAATCAGGAAAACGAGGATGTAGAAATAAATCTAAATAAGATGATGGAAAAAATGATGGATGATTTTACGATAGACTATACTTTTAAGTATAAATGGAAGTTTGGAGATGAAAAAGAGTATATCATACAAATACCCTATAAATCTTCAGATAATTTTGAAAATGGATATCAACATCATGATTTACAATTGGGCAAGTTAAGTCTTATTGGAATATATAGAGGAGAAGTGAACTTCTCTCAACGAGAAAGCATGTCATCTAAATTTTTAGAACTTGTTGAAAATTCTATCAATTCAGATAACAAATCTGAAGAGATTGGAATAATGAAATCAAGTCGTAAAGAAGAAAAAAAAGATTCTATTCCTTTTAAATTCAAACATAATAAATTAAGTGGGGTAATTTCACTAATTGATGTGATTGCTATTATTCAAGAAATAAATATCGAAAGTAAAATGGAGAATATCGAATGAAATTATTGATATATGAAAATGAAGAAAAAAGAAGGAAACTAAAAAAGCAATATAATAAGTATACGGTTGTTGGAATTTCTGCTTTTATGGATGAGGGGGATCAGTTAAAGGATATCCTAGGTTTGCTGCAGGAAGAACAATATGAGTGTCTTATAATAGATATTTCAAATTTAATTAGGGATGGAAGTTATTTTAAAATCTATATTGAAAGACTTTTACGGTTATTAGAAAGAAATATTGAGGATGTACATTTTTGTATTATGCAATCATATTTGGATAAATTTATAGAATTCTGTCCATATTTGTTTGATAGGTTAGAGCTTGATAAAACGTTTGGAAAAATGGAGAGGGCAAATGAGACATTGAATGAAAGAAGACAAATTTCAGAATATGAATGTCCAAAAAGAATATATGTGTATGACAAAATTGAAACGGTTAGAAAGTGTGACAAGAGAATAATGCCACTTAGTGAATTACTTGAAAAGTATGAGGGAATAAATATTAGTTATGAAATTGACGATATTGAGAAAAAACTTGTAGAAAAGCAAATTGAGTTTATTGATATATCATCTTTGGTTCAAATTTTAGAATTGAGAAAAGATATAGTTTTGCAAGCCGAGATGTTATTTTTGCGAATTTCAACGATATATAGAGGAAAATTTTGTATTAAAAGAGATTATCTCTCTTTACTAGAGGAAAAGTTTCCATATATGTTTTTGGAAAAAATTTTATTTGGAAAAAGTCCGGAAACAAAAAATGAAGTTAATATAGAAAAGAAACTTGATGCAAGTGAAATACTAAGGATTGCAGAGGATATAAATAATAGTTTAAAAGGGCATGATGAATTTAAAAAAGATTTTAAAAGAGACTTGTTAAAATTTGCATTTTTAAATAATATGGGGGAACGAAAAATTTTTTCGATTATTATTTGTGGACAATCGGGAATAGGGAAAACTGAATTTGCAAAAATAGTATCAGAGAAAATGTTTCCAAATGAAGAACTGATAAAAATAAATTTTGGAAATTATTCAACAGAAGGAGTTCTTAATAGTCTTATAGGTTCACCACTTGGATATGTTGGAAGCGAAGAAGGAGGCGAACTAATAAATAAGATTCAAAAATCGAAATCGAAGGTTATTTTAATTGATGAATTTGAAAAAGCAACTGCTAGCGTTTATAACTTTTTCTATGAATTATTAGAGGACGGAGTATTTACTGATCGTCATGGAATTAAGCATGATTTAGATGGATATATAATTATATTTACTTCTAATATGTCACAAGAAACATATCAAAAAAAGATTCCAGATTCATTGAAGTCTAGGTTTGATATGGTATATTATTTTGTTAATGTGCCGGGACAAGAAAAACAATTATTTATACAGAATAGTGCTTTAGAGTTAATAGAAAAATTACAGATTCATTTTGGAAAGAAAGTAAGTTATGAAAGTATTACGGATGAACTTGAAAAATTGATAGCTTATGATAATTTGCGAGATATAAAAAGAAAAGTACAGGATATAGTATTTCAAGAATTTTTTAAACTATAAAAAACTTATTTAAAATAATATTAAAAGAAATATAAGCAAAAAATATTTATAAAAATTAAATTTAATAGTAAAATTATAGCTGGAAAGGGATGACGATAGTGAAAGATTTATTTTCCAAAATAGTGTTAAGTGTAGTAACGTTGGTTTTAATTAGTATAGCGATATTTGATAAAGATATAACATTAGTAACAAAAATTTTTATTATTATTCCAATGCTCATTTCTTGCCCAGTTATTCATTGGATTTTGGAAAAGCAATCGGGGAAGACCATGAATGTGAAGTATAACATGGTATTACAAATGATTATGATTTTGGAGGGAATAATTATTGCTATTTATTTTGATATTTTTATTATGGAAAAATTTTTGAAAAATAATTCCGCATCAAAAATTTGGGATCAATCAAAAATAATATTAGAAATAACTATTTATGTTATGTATTTAGTTATATTATTTTATTGCTCAAATATTAATAAAAAGAAAAGATATATTTTGTTTGGTATATTATATTTTGTTTGTACAATATTGTCGTTTGTTCCTGAAGATTATAATTATATAATAGTAGATATTTTGAATAAGTTTTCAATACATAAATATATAAGTAGCTTAGAGTATAGTGTTTTATTTAAAGAAATTCTTATACCAATAAAAGAAGCTGTTTTGACGTATATCATATTTGATACTATATTCGAGAAGAAAGATTTTGATTCAGGTGAAAAATTAGTAGATATTTCAGATAAAAAAGAAATTGAAATTATTATGGAAGAGAAAAAAAGTAAGAAAGTATATTTGGTAAATATACAAAAGAAATAGATTTAATGATATTATCATATATAATAAATTATTTAAAGGTGAAAAACGAATGTATGAGAGAGAGCGAGTAATTATTGATATAAGAAAATATAATATAGATGATTTTTTTTGTAGATACAAAGAGGGACGTATTGTATTTTATGAAAGACATAGAATTACGAAAAGTCAATGGGAAAAACAAATTCCAGATATTATGTGGGCATTAAAAAGAGGAATACCATTTCCGCCTATATATGCATCGGAATTACAGACGGGTGAATTTTTAATTTTTGATAAAAATAATAAGTTGAGAATATTATTAGAATATTTAAAGTATGGAGATAAAAAAACGGATACTCATTTTGATAGTGAATTATTTAATATTATTATGTATTCACCTCTTATTGTATATGTTATTGAGTATATGAATCCTAAGTACATGCATATGCAAGTTGGAAATTTTGTTGAAGGGTGGAGTGCAACTCAAGAGCAGGAAGTGCGTAATATATTGTATGGCGAAGGAAGCTTGTGGGGGTGGGAAGAATTTTTATGGAATAAAAGATGCACTGAAATTCGTAAACTTAACATACAATATAATTTAACATATTTTAGTATGATATATTTTTTCAAAAATAATGAATTAAAAGAATATTGGCATGCTGATAAATATCAATTATTAGAGATTACTTTTAAAAAATTAAGATTTATCGGAAGTAATGAGCGAGAATTTTTATATAGCGAATATGAAAGATATAGTATGCTGATTAAGCAAAGTGAAAGTGTAAATTATATGTTTAAAAGAATCGGAATTGAAACAAGAACAAAATATTTATGTTTTTTGTATTTGTGCGAAAAAATACAGGATTTAGAAGAGCTTAGCTGTAAGCTTAGAAGAGAATTGAAAATACAGATTAAAAATCAAATTGAAAAATGTGATATGAGTTACGAAGGAATACAACAAACAATTGAATTTTTAGATGGAGTAGATAAATTATGATAAAAAGACTGGAAATTAAAAATTTTAAGGCGTTTGAATATGCAGATTTGGAATTGAGTAATTTTACTTTGCTTGCAGGAAAGAATTCCATGGGAAAAACAAGTGTTATTCAAGCAATTTTTGCAATGCTTCAAAATGGTAATAATCCATTTAGGGGTGAATATATGAATATAGGAAATGTTAGTGAGTTAATAAATACAATAACGGGAAACGGCGAGATAGAATTTAAAATGCAATATGAAAATGGAGGAGAAATTGAAGAAGTAACTAAAAAAATAACTAAATTTTCGAGTAGTGATTCAAAGGAATGTAAAGAGGATATAAGAGTAATATATTGTTCTTCTGAAAGGATTGGCGTTAAAGATACATATAGAAAGTATCTGGAAGATCAAATTATAATAGGTAAAAATTGTGAGTATGTATTTCATTATTTGAATGTACATGATGAAGATAAAATTGAATTAGAGAAAGATTTTATAGTTGATCCAGAATCGAAATTGACATTTGGGGGACAAGTGAATTATTGGTTATATAAAATAATGGGATATTGGGTAAGAGCGAAAGAGATAGAAAAAACAGAACTTATCCAAGTTTTATATAATGATGGGAAAATAAAACTTGAAATGAGTCCTAAAAATGTTGGAACAGGTGTCACATATATAGCAGAACTTATAATTGCAGCATTAGCATGCAAAAAAGGAGATTTGCTAATTATTGAAAATCCAGAAATACATTTACATCCGTCAGGACAATCAGAATTAGTGAAATTTCTTGCAATGTTAGCGCAGTATGGAGTGCAAGTTATTGTGGAGACACATAGTGATCATATATATAACGGAATAAGAAAAAGTATTCATAGGGATGAAATAGATTGTGAAAAGGTAAGTGTCTATTCTTTTACACGAGATGAAAAAGGATGTAGTAAGCCGATAAAGATACCAATTAATGATGAGGGAAAAGCTCTGAAAAATCCGGAGGATTTTTTTGATCAAATAAATAAAGATTTAGATGTTATATTAGGGTGGTAATATGGAATTTTTACTAAATGAAAAATCTTTAGAGGGACAATTTGATAGCATTACATCTTTTTTAATGTCAATAAAACCAGTTATCAAAAATATAGAATTGATCCATAAAAGTAATATGCCGATATATAAGACGACAGATTTTTATAATTGTAAAATTACAAAAAATAAAAAACTATGTGATTTGAAGAACTGTGAGTATGCAGAAGAATTGTTGAGATTAAAGCTTAGTTTGGATAGAGAAATTTACGATAAACCTCAATGGGATATGGAACCGTTTCACGATTTGTATGAAGAATTTATGTGGAACAAGGAAAACGTGACAACAACTTCGTTGGCAGAAGCGGCTATAAGAAATGGAGCTTTATTATCTTTTTATATGGAGGTATTTAAAGATAAAATATTGGAAATTAGTAATGAGCAGAATACATATTATGTAAATTCAATTTATACACGGCAATATCTGGTAGAAAAATATAGAGATCAGATGAAAATTGAACCGGAAGAATATTTGAAAATAATATGTGAAGATACTCGGATTGATTGTAGCACGTTAGAAGAAAAGTATGGGGTGAAAATTTTAGAAAAGGATGAGTTTGACAGCCTAATTACGACATTAAATAAATTTATAAATCATGAATCCTGGGAAACAATAGCAATTGATGATGGATTAGAATATAAAAAATATACACCAAAAGAGAAGAAAAAGAATTGGTTTGTTGGTTCTAAGTATAGTGGAAAAACAATTATGAAATTTAGATTTAGTGATACAATGAGATGTTTTGGGTATAGAAAAGGTGACAAATTCAAAATTTTAAGGTTGGAGCGTGATCATACGATAAGCAATAATGGATAAAATTGAGTTTTTTAGTAAAGTGTATAAATTTCTATAGTATTTAAACGGCGGTCTTTGGGACGCCGTTTAAATATTTAATCGAAAACGGAGAAAAACTAAATAGTTACTATGAAGTTCGTTTGGTTTTATGTGCAAAAACATTATTTATAATTATTTTCAGGCAATCGAGTATGTTTTTGTTGAATATAAGATTCGAGTAAAAAATTGGTATTCATCAAAACAGTATGCAATTGTTTCTTTTTCAACCATTTATGATGAAATAAAGTAATTATAGTTTTGGCTTGAAGTTTTAATTGATCACGCTGAAAATAAATTGTACGGAGTGATGGAAATGTTTCGGATGGATATAATTTTTTTAAATATTTACGTGCTTTTTCATATTGTACAATTTGTGAGAAATATTTTTCACGAAAAGCAGGTTTGTCTTTTTGTGTAAGCATGTTTCGGAAATATTGTTTATTGGAATAATACATTCCAAGATAATGAAGGAGTTCATTTGATTTCGCAATTTCCTGAGATAACTGCTTTTTTGAAGCTTGTAAATCATTATAAGAAGATGCAATATTTTCATAGTCTTGCTTCAGCTGATCTAACGAGTCATAATGATTATCCTGTAAAAAGATTAATGTATTTGCCATTTGTTGCAGATTTGTCAGTTTTACTTTCCGTGCATAAGTATCATTTTGTTGAGCTTTAATACAATTCTGTAATTTTATAACAAGTCGAAGTTCAGATTTATATGTGAAAATAGCAAAGGGATCTTTTCTATAGTCAGGTTCTAGTGAAGATATGGTTTGTTTTTCAATTTGGGAAAGCAGTTCTTTTTTTGAATAAATGGTTCCTAGAGAACGCTCGCTAATTGCTTTTTGGCGTTCTGGATGTAGATAACTAAAACGCTCTCTTTTATCCCGAACTTTAATTTGGTATTTTTCAAAAAGAACAGATTTAAATTCTTCAATGGAGGAAGATTCCTTAATCGTAGCTTGAATGGAGTTTCGGAGAAATTGTTTCTGTGTTTCAAATATTGTTGATGTAGGGGTTAGTCCGTCAGCAAGGATTTTTTTATTAAGTTCATTCAAATTTTTTTGTCCTTTCTGTTGAATTACATATTCTGCCTGAGAAATTTTATTTGTAGATGGAGATAAAAGGTCAATTTGATTTAGATGTTCACGATCGCAGAGTTCCATGAGATCTAATTTTAAATAATTTAGAAAATCTCGGGTTTGGTGATGTTTATAACCAGCTTTGTGATCACATTCACGCTCCATAAAAACTTGTTCAGGGACATCTAATTTTCGCAAGCTGTTTAAGACTATATGGATATGTATGTTTCCACTTTTATTGTTTCCGTCAGTGTGTGTTGCAACTAAAATTTGATGACCAGGAAAATTTTTTCTTGCAAATTCTAATCCAAGTTCATGAGCTTTTTCACCGGTAAGAGTACCTTCTGTAACATCTTTGGGATCAAAGCTGATGATATATTGATGAGTTTTAACTTCTTTATTGGTTTGATTTTTATGATATTGTGCGTTGAGTTGTTTACATTCTAAATCAAATGTCATAGGGTCACAGTTAATGCCATCAATGTAGAGTTGGTCTCTCATCTGAAGATTTCCAAAATCATCTAAAAGCGGTTTATTTATGGATTCATCATATTTAAAAATGAGATACTGAATAACGTCTGTGTAATTCGCGTTTTTACTGGATGTGTGTTTTAATATTGCCATGTAATCCATCTCCCATATTCATTATTTGTGATCGAAGTTGAAATAATTGTGTTATGCAGCGCCTAATTTCAAATTCCATTTCCTGTGATTTTGCACCACCAGTATGAAAGTATTTTGCAATTTGATTTAAATTATTTCCAATTCGACTGTATTCTGTAACAAGAGGTTTGATATCACCAATATCTGCACAAATTTGATAAGGAATAAAAGTGGGAGAGTGTAGTATTGTGTTCCTGACATATACGGCAAGAGGTTGATGACATTGCTTTGCTTTGGAAGAGACTGCTAAAAATTCTGAAGCATTTAATCTTATCATTATACAGTGTGTACGAAGTTCATTCTTTTCATAATTTCTTTTTGTCAAAAGTATCTTCCTTTCCGGCATAGCTGTTTTGAGGATACAGTAGGAAAGCTGCGTCTACAAAAGTAGTAAGCCATATAGAATGTGTATAGTTATATGTTTTCGAGGGTATGGGGAGCGGAATCCCCATCAAGATTGCCTGGAAACGTAATTTTCGATAAGAAAATTAGAGTTACTCTGGGCGTATCTTGCTCTAGGAAATCTCCTTCTATAATAACCAAAAGAAATGTGGATGAAATACAATATTAAAAGGAATATTATTTTGAATTTGATAAATTATGAAGTAAAATAGAAGTATTATAAGAAAAAATTGGAAGGAAGATGAAGTATGAGAGCTGATAAAATTGTTAGCGTTATGGAACAATTACCAGAATTACCATACAAATGTATTTTGTTCGATGGAAGTTGGGGAATTGGAAAATCCTATGCAATTGAGCAAGCAGTGAAAGGAAAACCGAATATATGTAATATTTCATTATTTGGAATTAAAAATGTAAATCAAATATATCATGAAGCATTATTTCAGTTATTGTTAGATGATAAACAAGGTGGGAAAATAGCAACGAGTACAGAGAATGGAGTAAACTTGTTAAGTTCACTTTCGGAAAAAATTAAAAAAGTTTCAGAGTTTGTGCAGGGAATTGTATCGGAAAAAGAGTTGTTTGAAATATTATCCCGAAAGGTGGACGAGTATCATATTATTATTTTAGATGATTTAGAAAGAATAAGCGAAAAAGCAGACTTGAAGGAAATATTGGGAGTAGTTGAGGAATTAAAAAAATGTGGTTGTATAAAAGTAGTTTTAGTAGCTAATAAAGAAGCGATGGAAGAGGAAAATCAGGAATTATTAAATAAGTATTGTGAAAAGGTAATTGAAAGAGTCTATCACATAACGGAAGCACCAAAAGAGATTAACTATGGGGAATTGGGAATAGATGCTGTTTTTTTGACTAGCTTTTTAGAAAAACATTCGGTGAAGAATTTAAGAACTATAAAGAAAGCTGAGAATTTATATAGAGATATAGCATTTCAAGGAACTGGAGTAGGAGATGAGGACTTTTGGGATGAAATAAAATTAGTGTGTTATGCAATTGTAGTTGAAGATATTGAACGATTATATTATAGAGAAAGAAGTAACAAAGAGGATGATTCTCATGTGTTTATCAGAGTAAGCAACGAGTTTGATGTAAGACTTCGACATTATATTTCTAATATAAGAATAACGGATGGGTTATGCAATATGATTAAAGAATATTATTTAAAAAATGAAATGATAGATAAAAAGATATTAGAAATACAATATAAATTATTTTTGAAAGCTGGGAATAAATCTAACTTATATAGATCGGAGGAAGAAATCAATCAATACCTCATGGAATGTCAAACTGAAATAGATGCTTCAGAAGATTGGAGAGAATTAAATCAGTTAGCAAACGAATATGTATATTGGAGTAATGTGCTTGAAAAAGAGTGTGCAGATATTTTAGAGGATTATCAAGAAAGGGTATTTGATCTATTGTGGAGAGAAGTCAAAGAAGGCAAAGAAGAGGAACTGTTACTATATGGAAGTGGGGCGATGGAGAGCTTACAATTGGATGTGAAAAATAAATTTGATGTCGTTCTTCAAAAAATTAGGGAAAAGCAAATTGAGATGTTTATAGAATATTTAAGAGCAAATACTTCCGACAAAAAAGCATATGAATATTCTACTAAATTAAGAGAATATAGTAATCGAACAGAATATGAGCAAATCATCAGTAAACAAATTGGAAAGTTATTATTGAAGAGTTCATTCCCAATTAATAATGTAACTAAAGATAAATATAATACTTGTTGTAATATTATTATAGTATTGCATAAATATATGGAAGAAGAGGTGAGTGCATACCAAGAAGAAATATTAAAAGAAAGTGATAAAATGGTAAGATATCGTGTAGAAAAGATGCCTACTCGGACATTATAGAAATAATTGAGTTTTTTGAATAAATACATTGTATTTTAACCTCCAATCTTTTTGATAGAATGTAGAAATAATTTTCTATATTTTTCTTATAAGATTGGAGGATTTTATTTATGGGATATGCAAGAAGAGAAGTAGAAGCAGCTAAAAAATACGCAAAAAAATTTGTAAGATATCGAGAAGGAGCTGAAAAATACAGTATAGGTCTCACAAAATTTCAGGAGTTAGCAAAAGAAGCCGGAGCAGTGTATAAAATTGATGGTATTGCATTAGTGAACTGTGAAATTTTTGAGAGATTTTTGGAGTCATTCAGAGAGTAATAAAAATATTTAGTAGGAGGGAGGTTGTGTTTGACATTGTTTTTTCAAATCAGTATAATACAAGTATGTGAAGCAATTCAATAATAGGTCTGATAGACATGGAAATGTATGTCAGTATTACTTGAAATGTGGAACTAAGATACATGATTTAGAAATAATAGATAGTGTCAAAGAGCTTCCTTTGTAAGGAGGGAAAATGGCAGTATCAAGAAAAGATTTTCGTGGAAGAGTTCTGCGGAAGGGTGAGGTGCAGAGATCATCGGATAGAAAATATATGTATACTTATACAGATCCTTTGGGTAAGCGAAAGTATATATATGCGAATGATCTGATTACACTCAGAGAAAAAGAGAAGCAGCTTATAAAGAAGCAGCTAGATGGGCTCGACATATATGTGTCTGGTCGGGCAACCATTGATAATACATTCGATCGATATATATCTACGAAGTTTGATTTGAAGGAAACAACAAAATCAAATTATATGTATATGTATGATAGGTATGTAAGAAATAGTTTTGGACGTAAGAAAATTGCAGAAGTCAATTATTCAGACATTCTTCAATATTATTATTACTTACTAAAAGAGGAAAAATTAGGAATTAATACGTTAGGAGTTATACATACGTTATTAAGACCTACATTTCAGTTGGCAGTAAGAGATAATATTATTTATAAGAATCCGGCAGATGGTGTGATGAAGGAAATATCTAGGAAAGCTGGAAAAAATAAAGGTATTCGACATGCACTTACAATTGAGCAGCAAAGAGCCTTTATGGATTATACAGCGAATCATCCAGTGTATTGTCACTGGTGGGCGATATTTACAATCCTCTTAGGTACTGGATGCCGGGTCGGAGAAGCAACAGGATTGAGATGGGAAGATCTTGATTTTGAAAAGAGACTCATTAGTATTAATCACGAATTAGTTTATTATGCTATAGGAGCGAAAAGAAAATCAGAAGCACATATTTCACTTCCGAAGACGGAAGCAGGAATCAGAGTAATTCCTATGATGGATATTGTGTATGATGCTTTTCAACTTCTTTATGAAGAGCAAGAGGAAAACGGATTTAATACAGAAGTAATTGATGGAATGTCAGGTTTTGTATTTTGCAATCGTTATGGAAAAACTTTAAAAGGAGGACCGATCAATAAGGCAATTAAGCGAGTTACGAATTCATATAATAATGAAGAAATAATAAATGCTAAAAAAGAGAACAGAGAACCACTTATCTTGCCTGATTTTTCGTGTCATCATTTGAGACACACTTTTTGTACTAGGCTTTGTGAAAATGAATCTAATTTGAAAGTTATTCAAACTATTATGGGACATAAAAATATAGAGACTACTATGGACATATATGCAGAAGCGACTGGTACAAAATTACAAGAGACTATGGAAATGTTATCAATTAAATTAGATGTCTTTTAGGAAGTGGCTAATTTAGAAAATGATCAACTAAAATCCTCAGAAAATGATTGTATAGTTTTGACTCAAAATAACAAGAATGAGTTTACAACAAATGTACAACATTAGTTGCAATTTAAAAGAGTAATTTAACTCATTGTGAATTTGGGTTAGAATACATCTTGGAGCAAAGTGAATAAACTTGTAAGAGTATAAATCAATCAATAGAATTTTCCCGACAATGAAGTCCTTAGATGGTGTAAATAAGAAAAATGATGTAAATAATACAGCTTCTGAAGCACCTGAAAAAAATGTAAAAACTGAGTCTGAAAAGATTGATTTTTCTAAGGTAAAGGTAGAGCCTTTATTTGAGGAAATGGTAGACTTTGATACATTCAGCAAGTCAGATTTCCGTGCAGTAA
>OGXP01000307.1_pt1 | contig 58742 bp, 55 predicted proteins | sample 1576351 | NCBI WGS metagenome assembly OGXP01 (sample SAMEA3541517, study PRJEB24748) | human gut metagenome | biome: human gut; feature: human-associated habitat; material: faeces | place: China | collected 2012
ATAAAGTCCGGGAAGTGATCGAAAAGAACAGAAAACGAAAGCTTGTAAAACATAACCTGTGTCCCCGGCCTGAACTGCTATTCCTGCCCGGGTGCAGTGGGCGCCTGTCCTATCGGCTCTATTCAGGCAGTAGTAGGAAGCTGGAATTTCAAAATGGCATACTATGTGATCGGATTCCTTATTTTTATCGGTGCCCTGCTTGGCCGACTGGTCTGCGGTTTCTTATGCCCTTTCGGTCTGATCCAGGATCTGCTGAATAAGATTCCTTTCCCAAATAAAATCCGCACATTTAAAGGGGACAAACTGCTCCGCAGACTGAAATACGTGATCTTTCTCGTATTCGTTATCCTGCTCCCCATGTTCGTAGTAGATATCATGGGTCAGGGTGCTCCGTATTTCTGCAAACTGATCTGTCCTGCAGGCACACTGGAAGGCGGCATTCCTCTGGTCCTGTTGAATAAATCCATGCGCAGTGCGGTGGGATGACTTTATATATGGAAGAATGGAATTCTGATCATTACGATTATTCTTGCTATCATTATTTATCGTCCATTTTGCAGATATATCTGTCCACTTGGGGCCTTTTATTCGGCCTTTAATTCTGTTTCCGTATTCCGGTACAGCGTGGATAAAGATAAATGCATTCACTGTGGAAAATGTGCAAAAGCCTGCCAGATGGATGCGATTCAATGCGGTATCCGAAGAAAACCACGGACAACTGCAACAGCTTCTGAAGCTCGGTCTGTTGATTAAGATAGGGGGCGGACAGTGGAATTTAAAAATTCATTTTAGGGACGGAAAATACAACATAGTTATTGGTTGACATACTGCATTTACGGGTGATAGAATAAAATTGAACTATGAAACATAGTGAATAAGCCGGATCACCGGATATCATGAATACAGTAATCATGCAGTAAAGAGCAACGAAGGAGATACACATATGGCAACACTCAAGGATGTGGCGAAGGCATCGGGACTGACAGTAGGGACTGTTTCCAGAGTTTTGAATAATAGAGGATATATCAGCGATAAGACACGGGAAAAAGTATATCGGGTAATGAAAGAACTGGATTATCAGCCGAACGAGATGGCCAGATCCCTGTCGAAGCAGAAGAATAATATCATCGGTGTGATTCTGCCGCAAATTGAACATCCTTATTTCGCCAAAGTTCTGAGCAGACTGGAACGGGAAGCTGCGAAACAGGGATATCGTATCATGCTGTTTGTTTCCAGAAATAAAGAAAAACGGGAAGAACAGTGTATCGAGATGTGTAAAAGCGGCAGAGTGGCCGGCGTAGTGCTTTGTAGCGGAAGCTTCGAAACTGAGAAGTTCAGAGGACTGGATTTTCCCCTGATCACACTGGAACGATCTATGGATGAAGGTACTTTGAGTATAGAATGTGATAACTATCAGGGTGGAACAATGGCAACTCAGCATCTGATTGATAAAGAATGTCATAAACTGATGTATATCGGCGGAATGAGTGCAGGTGAAGACGTCCGTATGCCGGCAGATTTCCGTGAAGTGGCGTTTCGTGACACCTGTGCGAAGACGAAGACAGAGAATATTGTCATCGTGACAGAGAAGCAGATGTTTGATTCTATGGAATATTACGAATTTGTCAGGGAGAAACTGATCGAGCATCCAGATGTAGATGGTGTTTTCGCCAGCTCAGATGTGATTGGTGCCTATGTACTGCAGGCCTGTTATGATCTGAATATCGAAGTCCCGGGCAGACTGAAGATCGTAGGATTCGATGATGTGAACATTGCACAGTTTACCAGTCCCGGACTGACTACCATTCATCAGCCCGTAGAACAGATGGCGGAGCAGGCAATCTCGGCAATCGTACAGATCGACGCAGGTAAGGTAGTTCCAACCAAGACAGTATTTCCGGTTACGCTGGTGGAACGTGGAACAACCTGATAAGCTATGCATTGTGAATATCCGTTGGACATAATATAATAAATAATCGGCAGGTATCGAGAAAGATACCTGCTTTTTTATTGCATAAAATGAAACTCCAATGATACCACCGAAGTGCTTTGCATCCCTTCAAGCAGACAGGATAACATCATAATCGGTCATTCAGAAATGTGGGATGTATTTGAAATGAATATAACATACGGTTACTATAAAAATAAGCGAAGTTTTATAGAAAACCAACTCAAATATGTGATAATCCAGTGAAAAAACAAAAACTGAATGTAAAAATGCACAAAAACAGACGATAAAAATAGTGCTATTATAACAAAATGCCTTCGGAACGCAAAAAATATATGACAACCGATTGACATATACAAATCATAATGATAGAATAACACTATCAAGAAAATACGTCGGGGACGTAAAGACAAGCTAAAAAAGCAGGAGGAAAAAAGAAAATGAAAAAACGTATTTCAATGGCACTTGCAATGGCAACTGCAGCAACAATGGCAACTGTATCCGTACCGGCTATGGCGGCGGATGACGTAAACATCACAATCTTCAACTCCAAGATGGAAGTTCAGAGCCAATTCGAAGAAAAAGCTGCTGAATATTCTGAAGAAACAGGTGTTGGCGTAGAAGTTTACTATTCCAGTGATACAGTAGCAGCTCACCTGGCTACCAAATATTCTGCAAACGACCCATACACACTGGCCATGGTAGATGCGAAAGATATCTACTCCCTCGCGAAAGATCACGCGATCGACTTAAGTGATCAGGACTGGGTAAAAGAAACAGATTATGCAATTGGAATTGATGACCAGATCAATGGTTTTCCGACATGTGTAGAGGCTCGTGGACTTATCTACAATGCAGATGCCATTGAAGCTATCACTGGTGAGAAATTTAATCCGGAAGATTACAAAACATTAGATGCATTTAAAGAACTCCTTGAAACTCTGAAAAAAGGAGGAATGGAAACACCTACCGGAATCATGAAAGAAGACTGGTCACTGGCGGCTCACTTCCTTACACAGGTATATGAAGAGCAGCCAGATGTAGAAGAATTCATCAGCGAACTTCACGAAGGAAAAGCAGACCTGATCAACAACGAGAAATTCAATTCCCTTATGGACTTCTTCGATGTAATGATGGAGAACAACTACGCAAAAGATTCTGCAATCGCTGCAGAGCGTGAGACAACAGAAATGATGCTTGCAGAAGGACAGATCGCATTCATGTTCGGCGGTAACTGGGACTGGTCAGTGATTAATGCATATGACTACTCCGAAAACATGGGTATGATGCCTGTACCACAGAACACAGATGACGGTTCCAACGAGAAACTTGTAGGCGGCGGTTCCAAATTCTTTATGATCGACTCCTCTGATGCAACAAGCGATGAACAGCGTCAGGCAGCAAAAGACTTCCTTACATGGCTTGCTGATTCTGAAGAAGGACAGTCCTTCATCGTAAATGACTGTGCACTGATCCCGGCATTCTCCAATAATAAACTGGAAGTAGCTGATCCGCTTGGAAAATCTGTAAAAGAATATGCAGATGCCGGCCAGTTGATCGGTAACTATAACTACATGCCAGATGACAGCATTTCCGTGTGTGGTGCTATCTGCCAGAAATACCTTGCAGGACAGATCGACCGTGCAGAATTCGCATCTGAGATTGAAGATTACTGGAAAAATACAGCTCCTGTAGAGCACTAACATTAAATAAAAGGCATATGCCACCCCGGGAGGCTGCACGCCAGTGTCATGCGGCGTGCAGCCTCTTTCCCTAAAAAGGGAAAAACGGGGATAATAAAAGGGAAAGGGGATCGTTAATATGGAAAGAAACACGATGAAGTATAAAGTAAAACAGTACTTGATGTTCGCCGGTGTTTCCACAGTTCTGTTCTGTGCGGTAGTGATTGTTCCATTTATTTATGGATTATATCTTACATTCACGAGCTGGGACGGTGTCTCAAAAGAAAAGCCTTTCGTAGGGCTTGCAAACTATATATCTACATTTCAGGATGCAGCATACTGGCAGGCACTTGGCCGTACACTTGTTTACTCCGTTATCGCTGTAATTCTGGTAAATGTAGTAGCATTTTTCCTGGCATATCTTCTGACCAGTGGTATTAAAGGTCAGAACTTCTTCCGTGCAGGTTTCTTCATTCCGAACCTGATCGGTGGTATTGTACTTGGTTATGTATGGAAATTCGTATTTAACCGTGCTTTCGTAGCACTTGGCAAATCTTTATCTATCGGAGCACTTTCAACTTCCTGGCTGGCAACCACCAATGGTGCAATGGCCTGCCTGATCATCGTATCTGTATGGCAGTACGCCGGATACATGATGCTGATCTATGTAGCCGGATTCATGAGCGTATCCAAGAGCCTTATGGAAGCTGCACAGATTGATGGATGTACAAAGACTCAGGCAACGATCAACGTAACGATCCCGCTTATGAGATCTTCTTTCGTACAGTGTCTGTTCCTTACAATCACAAGATGCTTCATGGTATACGATGTGAACCTTTCCTTAACAAAGGGCGAGCCGTTCAACTCCTCCGTAATGGCAGCCATGCACGTATACAATCAGGCATTCTCTTATAAGAACTACGGTGTTGGACAGGCAGAAGCCCTTGTTCTGTTCATTGTCTGCGCGATCGTAGGTGTTACTCAGGTTTATATTGGTAAGAAAGGAGAGGTGGCAGCATAATGGATGAAAATAAAAAAGCAGCTCAGAAAAAGAAAATAAGCCATTTTATTACAATAGCAGTGCTGGTCATCTTATTCCTGGCGTTTATCTTCCCGTTTATCATGGTTATTATCAATGCCTTTAAGACCAAAGGTGACATTACAGCAGATCCGCTGGCACTGGTTGGATCTCATGGATTTATCCTTACCAACTTCACAGATGCAATGAAGAAAATGAACTTCGCGACTTCCTTTACGAACTCACTGATCATCACAACTACCTCCACAATTTTGACGATCGTGCTTGCAGCAATGACTGCATTTGTAATTGTGCGTAACAAATGGAAAGCATGTGGACTTCTGTTTTCTGCAATGATCGCTTCCATGGTTATTCCTTTCCAGGTTCTGATGATTCCGCTTGTATCTCTTTACGGTGGTATCTTCGGTATTCTGAACAGTCGTGTGACACTGATCTTCATGCATGTTGGTTTCTCTCTTTCTATGGCAACTTTCATGTTCCACGGAGCTATTCATACAAGTATTCCGCTGGAACTGGAAGAAGCCGCATATATTGATGGATGCAACAGATGGCAGACATACTGGAAAATCGTATTTCCGCTTCTGAAACCAACTATCGCAACTGTAGCAATTATTGATGCCATGGCATTCTGGAATGACTACCTTCTTCCAAGTCTTGTGCTTGCACGTAAAGAGCTGTATACACTTCCAATCGCCACACAGGCATTCTATGGTACATATTCTACAGACCTGGGACTGGTAATGGCTGCCCTCCTTCTGGCTATGCTTCCAATCCTGGTATTATATCTGTTCCTGCAGAGATATATTGTGGAAGGTGTTACTTCCGGAGCTGTAAAAGGCTGATAAATAAAGTTACATGGGGCCCAAAGGCAATTTATGTTTTTGGACCCCTTAACTACTATATTGAGGAAATGGCGAAAAGAGGAATTTTCGCCTGATATTAAGGAGATAGATTATGACAAGTCAGACATTACGCGATGCCAGAAGATATGAAGAGGCAATGGCACAGAACATTACAGACCAGGAGAGACCGGAATTTCATTTATCTCCAAGAGTGGGCTGGATGAATGATCCCAATGGTTTTTCCTATTATAAAGATAAATTCCATCTGTATTATCAGTATTATCCATATGACAGTCAGTGGGGACCTATGCACTGGGGACATGTGGTAAGCGATGATCTCCTTCATTGGGAGTACCTGCCTTCAGCTATTGCACCGGACATGCCGTACGATTATGTGGGATGTTTCTCCGGAAGTGCTATAGAGCTTCCGGACGGTAAACAGCTCTTTATGTACACAGGTGTGCGCAAAGAAGTTCAGCCGGGCGGCGGTGTCCGTGACATCCAGACTCAGTGTCTTGCTACGGGTGATGGAATGGATTATGAAAAAGATCCGAGAAATCCGATCCTTACAGTAGAAGATATGCCGGAGAACAGCAGTCCATTTGATTTCCGTGATCCGAAGATGTGGAAATGCGAGGATGGATCTTACCGCTGTGTAACTGTAAATGACAGAGCAGATGGAACAGGCGGACGTATTCTGCTGTACAGAAGTGAGGATGGATATGACTGGAAGTTTGAATCCATCATGCTTTCCAATGATGGAAGATTCGGAAAGATGTGGGAGTGCCCGGACTTCTTTACTCTGGATGGAAAGGATGTTGTACTGGTAAGCCCGCAGGATATGCTTCCGAAAGACTTTGAATATCATAACGGAGATGGAACACTTTGTCTGATCGGTAAATTCGATGAGACTACGAAAACTTTCATTCCGGAGAGTGATCAGGCTGTAGATTACGGAATTGATTTCTATGCAATGCAGACTGTAGAAGCGCCGGACAGAAGAAGGATCATGATCGGCTGGATGCAGAACTGGGATACCTGCAGCAATAACCGGATTCCGAAGGGAAAATGGTTCGGACAGATGAGTATTCCGCGAGAACTTTCGATTAAAGATGGCCGTCTGATCCAGAAGCCGGTCAGAGAGATCGAGAACCTTCGTACAGATAAAGTAGAATATAAAAATGTAACATTTGAAAATGATCTGAAACTGGACGGTGTATCTGGAAGATGTGTGGATTTGGAACTTACACTTCGTCCGGGAGATACAGAGGATATTTATAAGAAATTTGCAGTACGTTTTGCACAGAATGATCAGTATCATACTGCGGTAAGTTTCCGTCCGTATGAATCAGTCCTGAAGATTGACCGAAAATTCTCCGGTTCCAGAAGAGCGATCATTCATCAGAGAAGAAGCAAGGTGAACAGCCGGAACGGAGAAATCAAACTCCGCCTGATTCTGGACCGTTACAGTGCAGAAATCTTTGTCAATGACGGAGAACATGTGTTGACTGCTACAATCTATACAGACACCTCCGCAGACGGAATTTCCTTCTTTGCAGATGGAAAAGTGGAGATGGATGTTACCAGATATGAATTAAGAAAATAAAAGCAGATGTAACAGACATTAAAGGAGAATTGATATGTTAAAAAAAGACTGGTGGAAAAGTGCCGTAATTTATCAGATATATCCAAGAAGTTTTCAGGACACCAACGGAGATGGATTTGGAGATTTCCAGGGAATTATCAAGAGGCTGCCTTATCTGGAGAAACTGGGGATAGACTGTATCTGGCTCTGCCCGGTGTACCGTTCTCCTCAGGATGATAATGGGTATGATATTTCTGATTACTGTGATGTGGATCCCATGTTCGGAACCATGGCAGATATGGAAGAACTTATCGGGAAAGCCAGGGAACATGGCATTTATATTGTAATGGATTTAGTACTGAATCATTCTTCCGATGAACATAAATGGTTTATAGAAGCGAAAAAGAGCAGGGAAAATCCTTATCATGATTACTATGTATGGCGTGATGGAAAAGAGGGAGTACTTCCCAATGATATGAAAGCTGCTTTCGGCGGTTCTGCATGGGAGTGGGTACCGGAAGTAGAACAGTATTATTTCCATCAGTTTTCTGTGAAACAGCCGGATCTGAACTGGGAGAATCCGAAGCTGAGACAGGAGCTGTGGGATATCATTAATTTCTGGATCGATAAAGGGGTAGGCGGTTTCCGTCTGGATGTTATCGATCTGGTGGGAAAAGTGCCGGATGAGAAGATCACATCCAATGGTCCGAAGCTTCATGAATACATAAAAGAAATGACTGCACATACATTTGTGAGAGATAATCTGATTTCTGTAGGTGAAACCTGGAGTGCTACTCCGGAGATCGCCAAACTGTACAGCAATCCGGACGGCAGTGAACTTTCCATGGTGTTCCAGTTCGAACATATCTGTCTGGATCAGCAGGAGGGCAAGGAGAAATGGGATCTGGCTCCTCTTCCATTCCATAAGTTCAAGGAAGTGTGGAATAAGTGGCAGACAGAACTCTATGGATGTGGATGGAACAGCCTGTTTTGGGATAATCATGATCTTCCGAGAATCGTTTCACGATGGGGAGATGAGGGTCAGTACAGAGAGGAATCTGCGAAAATGCTGGCAACACTTCTTCACGGAATGCAGGGAACTCCGTACATTTACCAGGGGGAAGAACTGGGTATGACCAATGTGAAATATGAGCTTGAGGAATATCGTGATATTGAACTTTTCGGCATGTATAAGGAGCGCAGGGCACAGGGATATACCCATGAAGAGCTGATGGAATCTATCTATGCGAAAACCCGTGACAATGCCCGCACACCGATGCAGTGGGATACTACAGAGCAGGCTGGATTTACAACCGGAAAACCGTGGATTAAGGTAAATCCCAATTATACAGAGATTAATGCTGCAGAGCAGGTAGATCGTGAGAATTCTATTTTTAATTATTATCGTAAACTGATCCAGCTGAGAAAAGAGCTTCCGGTTCTGACAGATGGCAAGTTCACCATGCTGGATATGGATCACAACCAGATCTTCGCATATCTGAGAGATAACGGCGAAGATAAGCTTCTGGTAGTCTGCAACTTCTATGGAAACACAGTTGATTATGCTGTTTCTGAGAAAGCAGAGGATCTGGAGCTTCTGATCGGAAATTATACAGAAGAAAATATGCAGACAGATGTACTGCGTCCTTATGAAGCAAGAATCTATCGGATTCGATAATAGATGGATACGAGGAGAAAAGAAAGTGAATCAGAGGGAAAGAAAGAAAAGAACAGCGAAGACGGAAAGCGCTGTTAAGACAGTTGAAAAAGCAGAGACAGTAAAGGTTGAACAGACGAAGAAAGCTGTTGTTAAGGCTGCAAAAGCAGAAAAAGTTTATAACACACGATTCGAGAAGAAACTGGACGAGCTGCGCTGGCTGTACATGGAACTTTATGGAAACAGCTCCATGTTCGCAGAATTATGTGACCAGATGCACCGCTTCTATGAAGAACGTACAGATGTCCTGAAAAAGCTGGACAGCAAGCGTGAAGCAGATCCTGACTGGTATAAGAAAAACGACATGCTGGGCATGATGTTCTATATCGATAATTTTGCCGGAAATATGAAAGGTGTGGAAAGCAAGATTGACTATCTGGAAAAGAACAATGTTAATTATATTCATCTCATGCCGTTTCTGGATACTCCGAAAGGTCGTTCTGACGGCGGATATGCAGTAGCAGATTTCAGGAAAGTTCAGGAAAATCTGGGAACTATGGATGAACTGGAAGAGCTTACAGGTGCCTGCCATGAGAAAGGCATTAGCGTGTGCATGGATTTCGTTATGAATCATACTTCCGAGGATCATGAGTGGGCGAAAAAAGCCCGCCAGGGAGATGGTGAATATATGAGCCGTTATTTCTTCTATGATAATTCATATATTCCGTCTCTGTATGAGAAAACAGTACCTCAGGTATTCCCGACCACAGCTCCTGGAAATTTCACATGGCTGCCTGAGATCGGACATTATGTAATGACTACATTCTATCCGTATCAGTGGGATTTAAACTACAGAAATCCACGTGTGTTCAATGAGATGATGTATAATTTCCTGTTCCTTGCCAATAAAGGAATTGACATTATCCGAATCGATGCAGTGCCGTATATCTGGAAGGAACTGAATACTTCCTGCAGAAACCTGCCACAGGTACATACCATTGTACGTATGATGCGTCTGATCAGTGAGATCGTTTGCCCGGGTATTCTTCTTCTGGGCGAGGTTGTTATGGAGCCGGAGAAGGTAGTTCCTTATTTCGGAACAGTAGAGAAACCGGAATGCCATATGCTTTATAACGTAACGACTATGGCAACAACCTGGCATACAGTTGCCACCAGGGATGTAAGTCTGCTGAAGAAACAGCTGGATATTGTCAATGGTTTACCAAAGGATTATGTATTCCTGAATTATCTGCGCTGCCATGATGATATTGGCTGGGGTCTGGATTATGCCACTCTGAAACAGGAGGGTATTGAGGAGCGTTCCCATAAGAAATATCTGAACGATTATTTTCAGGGTTATACAGGGGAAAGCAACAGCCGCGGAGTCCTTTATAATGAGGATCCTGTAACAGGAGATGCCAGATTCTGCGGAACTACAGCTTCTATGTGCGGAATCGAGAAAGCCGGATTTGAGAAGGACAAAGCTGCCATGAAGAGCGCAATCCAGATGGATGTAATGCTTCATGCATATATGTTCATGCAGTCCGGAATCCCGGTTCTTTACAGCGGAGATGAGATCGGACAGGTCAATGATTACTCTTATAAAAATGACCCGGATAAAGTGCAGGATTCCCGCTATATCCACAGAGGCGCAATGCACTGGGATCTGGCTGCCAGAGCAGATGATCCGAAAACAGTAGAGGGACAGCTCTTCGGACAGCTGGATAAACTGGAAAAGATCCGCAAGAAAGAGAAAGCATTTATGACCAATGCTGATACCTGGACAGTAGAAACCTGGGATAACAGCATTCTCTGCATCGGCCGTTACTACGACGGAGACAAGATCTATGGCCTGTTCAATTTCAGCGAATATGACAAGACTGCATGGATCAACGAAAGAGATGGCCTGTACAAAGACCTCATCACCGGACAGGAGATGGAAGCTGCAGGAGTAAATATCCCGGCATACGGATTCTACTGGCTGAAGAAAGAATAAGATGAAAAATTATGAAGGGATGCCGGAAAATTTCCGGTGTCTCTTTTTTGACTCTTTGTGTCTGTAATTTTAACAAACAATTGTATTTGTTAAGGAAAGAGTAAATGTCTGTCAAACATAAGAAAACTGTATTGTTTTTTGGAAATTTGGGTGCTATGCAGATGCAGCAGCTGAAACATCTGAGAATTAAAAACAGGGTCTGAGAAATCAACTCTATGAAAAGCACAAAATTTACCGGGCTGCTTACGAAAAAGAAGACAGTCCGGTATCTTGTTTATCTTTTACTTGTCTGTATGTTCGCTGTTTTTGTCATTAAATTGAATCAGATGGAAAAAACAGAGCTGGTGGTCCGGACAGGACAGAGAAGGCATTATTTATATCTTTGCGATTATCTATCTGCTGGCTCTCTGTCTGATTGGTGGGAAACAGGGAATTAAGGGATGCCTTGGGTTGATTTTTACATTCTTCTGCGTGATCTTTGTTTATCTGCCGTTGGTATATCTGAAATTTTCACCGTTCTGGACGGCGATGTTTGTATGCTTTATTACAACGTTGGTTACTATGTATCTGATCGGAGGTCCGACACGGAAGACATGTGCAGCGACACTTGGAACACTTGCCGGCGTTGTTCTTGCAGGAATTTCAGCGTGGTGTTTCAGCAAGGCTTCCGGGATTACCGGTTTTAATGTTTCGGATATTGAGACACTGATGACTCTTTGGAACACGAATCGTATCCAGGTTGGCGGATTGCTTTTTTCAGGATTGCTGATCTCCTGTCTGGGAGCAGTGATGGATGTTGCTATGTCCATTAGCAGTGCTATTGATGAAATCTACAGACAGAATACTTCATTAACCCGGAAAGAACTTTTCAAAGCCGGGCTGCGTGTGGGAAGAGACATGATGGGAACAGACAGCAACACACTGATCCTGGCATTTGCAGGAAGCAGTGTCAGTACACTTCTTCTGGATTATTCTTATGATCTTCCGTATCAGCAGATCATTAATTCCAATAATATTGGTATTGCGATCATGCAGGGACTGGCGGGAAGCTTCGGGATCGTGCTTTCTGTACCGTTTACTGTACTAATCTGTACGATACTTTTTCATAAGAGTAAATAATACAGGGGGTTGTCGGGAAATAGATAGTTCCAAAGCAGAGAGGGTATGACTCACAACGAGTCATACCCTCTCTGAATTTATCTGAAAAAAGAAAAAAAGATGGCTAACGACAACCATCTTTCGCTCCGTTACATGTTATAATGTAACTATGCTAACAACTAATTATTATAACGATTTTTTTGAGTTTGGGCAACAGAAAATTAACTTTAGTTTCTTCGAATTGAGTTTACCTGACGACGATCCAGTCTATACCCTGAAAAAAGTGATGGAGGAATTAGATTTTTCTGGCTTGTTAGCCAATTGTTCAGATAAGGGAAGAACCGGGTACAACCCAATTATGATGTATGCTGTAGTTACCTATGCAAATATGCGGGGAATACGTTCTGTTGACCGTATTGTTGATCTGTGTGAAAGAGACCTTGCTTTTATCTGGCTGACGCGCGGACAAAAACCGAAACGTGATGCTTTTTATGACTTTAAAAACAGGAAGCTGACATCTGATGTCCTGGATGACCTGAATTACCAGTTTATGCGGCGGCTGCAGAAAGAAGGGCTGGTCACATTAAAAGAACTTTTTATTGACGGTACAAAGATAGAGGCAAATGCGAACCGTTATACTTTTGTATGGCGCGGAAGCATCAATTACCATCTGGCAGGACTTCTGGACTCTATCGACCAGCTTTTTGAAAAATATAATTCTTTTTTGCAGGAGAATGATTATGGGACAAAGTACGAGCTGGGAAATGCACAGATGTTTGTGATCGAAGGGATGGATAAAGTCCGGGAAGTGATCGAAAAGAACAGAAAACGAAAGCTTGTAAAACATAAAAAGCTTTCAAATAACCGTATTATAGAGATCGATAACTGTTCACCGCTTGAAATACGGAAACTCCAGAACAATCTCACGATGATCGCAGACAACGAGGGAATCGAATTCGTTTACGGAAAAGGAAAAAGAAAACCTGCACTTCAACAGCTGCATGAGGAACTGGAACAATGCGGAAAACGACTGATGGAATATAAAGAATGCTTTGAGATCATGGGAAAAGACAGAAACAGTTATTCCAAAACAGATCTGGAAGCAACTTTTATGCGTATGAAAGAAGATCACATGCTGAACGGACAGTTAAAGCCAGCATATAATGTTCAGATCGCGGTAGAGAATTATTTTATCGTACATGGATATGTAAGCAGCGACCGCACCGATTATAATACCCTGATCCCGGTCCTTGAAAAACATAAGAATGCTTTCGGGAGTATTCTGGAAGAAGTAACTGCGGACAGCGGGTACTGTAGTGAAAAAAATCTGCTTTATTTAAAACGGAATGAAATATCCAGTTATATAAAACTGCAGGATCATGAAAAGCGAAAAACACGCGCTTATTCAGAAGATATCAGTAAATATTACAACATGAGGACAGGGATCTTTGAAGATGAACAGTTCTATATCTGCCATGACGGACGTGAACTGCGGCATCTCAGGACAGAGAGCAAAGAGCAGGATGGATATACACAGACCTTTGAGGTATATGGTTGTGCAGACTGCAGCGGATGTGAACATAAAGCGCGCTGTCTGTATAAGTATGATGCGGAAAAAGATGCCGAAAAGAACAAAGTCATGAAGATCAATGAACAATGGGAGGAACTGAAAGAACGATCGCATGCCAATATCCAGAGTGAACGCGGGATCCTGAAACGCCAGACACGTTCCATTCAGACGGAAGGACATTTTGGAGATATCAAGGAAAATGAGAACTTCCGGCGTTTTAATTACCGTTCGGCAGATAAGGTATATAAAGAATTCATGCTGTATGCTATTGGAAGAAATATAAATAAATATCATCGTTTTTTATACGAAAAACTGAGAAAATTTGAAGGAAAAACTGCCTAGAAAAAAATGCGGCTGAAAAAATCCAAACAAGGATTTTTTGCGGCCAAAAACAGAAAGTATTTATCAAAATAAAAATATCCTGAACAAGTTGCAGAGCCAGAAAGCTCTGTAACTGTCAGGATATTTTTGTTTGGACTGTCAGCTCTAAAAAACGTTATTTACCGACAGCTCCTTTCACTATTTGGGGGCGAAAAGCGCCACCATATATCATAAATGATGGGTTCAAGGGAAAAATCCCTTGCTAGAACAGCATTTGGATGGAGACATCTCTAAAGATTACGAATAGTTGGAACTGGTGATTTTTTCTGTTGGATTAAAGGTGTAAAATTATTCCATTGCAATTCTTGTATCGTCTCCGGATAGCTTTAAATCCAGCGCGATATTGGCAGAGAAAATGGAAGTGATAGACAGGGATATTTGTTGGGGACACTTTTGTCGTTGGCTGAATCATATAAAAACGCTTTTTACGTTAAAAAAGTGCTGAGATCACAAGGCTTTTTGCAAGCAAAAAAGAAAAGGCTATATATAGGTAGCCTACGAAAATGGAAGAGACCATTTGGTGACTGATTTAAAGAATAATGTCCTGACAGAGATCAATGGAATAACTCTCTGCACGGATCCAAAAGGAAAAAATGATGCATACAAAAACAGAGGGGAACACATTTACAAAGGAAATCGGGCAGACAGTCTATGGGGTTCGTTATTATTTCAATGAAGATGCAAAGGAAACAATGCAGGAGAAGATTAACCGGATGCTGGTAATAGAAGTAAATCAGCCGGAAATATAGTAAATACAAAGAATAAGTGCATGTCTAGAATTGATGTGAATAGAAATATTGTTAAAAATATGATATGCTTTGAATGGCAAGTGATATTATAGGAAATTTCAGTTTGTAGAGATGATATGAAAAATGAAGCTTAAGGAACAGAGCTTTACCCTGTTTGCCTATACAAATTATAGGGCAATTCAAGGTTATCACAGGCTCGAAACCCTAGATTTTAAGGGAAAAGGTGCGTTCCACCATTCCTTTGTACAGTAGGGGTTGAATAGGTTTTTTATTGAACAACCGAGCCACATAGAAAATATTTTAAGATTTGAAAAAACAACGGATAGATAAGATCATGGTAGGAGTAATGCTCTTACCATGTTTTTATATAAAAATTGATTAAGTTTATAGCTTAACCTATAATAATATTAGATTACTTATTAAGAAAATAATACTAGATTTACTGGAGGATGTTATGAATACATTGAATAAGAAGATAGAACTGTTGAAAAAAATAGCACTACGATTTAACGATGCTAATATAACATGGGCTTTAGGTGCATCTATGCTACTTTATTTTAAGAAAATAACAATTGAATTTCATGATATAGATTTGATGATTGCGAATGAGGATGTTGAGTCTGTACAAAAAATTTTGTCTGAAATGGGAGAAATTCAACCACCAAATCCTAATTCAAAATATAAAACGAAGTCATTTATGGAATTTATCATAGATTCTATAGATGTGGATGTGATGGCTGGTTTTTCTATTGTAAGTGATGGAAAAGTTCATGATTGTTCTTTACATAAAGAACAAATGGTGGAATGGATGACTTTGGAAAATACGAAGATTCCACTTCAATCTCCAATATTGTGGTGTGAGTATTACAGATTAATGGGACGAAAAGAAAAGGTTGATGTGATTGAAAGTGCGCTAGCAAACAACTGATTTTAGAATTGTTTTAATTATTAAAGAAATATTCAAAATCTAAATGCATTAATGATAAACAATATGAATCATATTGACATGAAGGTTAAGTCTTTTGAAAATAGACAAATGGTAGAATGATGTTTTAATCTAAGAAATCCTCGGGCTTTCTTTTCTTATATTCACTTCTAATAAATAAGTATTTGTCATAAAGTATAGAGTGTTTTACAATAAATACAGGAGGAAAAAGGAATGAAAGTATTATTAGTTAATGGAGGAGCCCATCCTAAGGGGTGTACAAATAGAGCTTTAGAAGAGGTAGAAAAAGCATTAAAGGAAGAGGAAATAGAAACACTCATTTATCATATTCCTAATGTTCCATTACAAGATTGTATTGCTTGTGGAACTTGTGCTAAAATAGGTAAATGTGTTTTTGATGATTGTGTTAATGAATTTGTAGAAATGGCAAAGGAGGCAGATGGTTTTATTTTTGGAACACCTGTTTATTACGCTCATCCAACTGGAAAGGTTCAAAGTTTTATGGATCGTATTTTTTATAGTGGAAAAGCAGCTTTTGTTCATAAACCAGCTGCTACGATTTCTTCTTCAAGAAGAGCAGGGAGTGTTACAAGTATGGATGTTTTAAATAAATATTTTAGTATTTCACAGATGCCAATTGTTTCTTCTATGTATTGGAATGAAGTTCATGGAAATACCGTAGAAGAAGTAGAACAAGACAAAGAAGGATTAGATACAATGTATGCTTTAGGTAAAAATATGGCATGGATGTTAAAGTGTATTGAAGCTGGTAAAAAAGCAGGAATTGATATTCCTCAAAATACGAAAAGAAATACAAATTTTATAAGATAAGATGAAAACATTATATGTTTCTGATTTAGATGGAACACTTTTAAATAGTAAACAACATACTTCATCTTATACTAATCAAGTGATTAATCAATTAGTAGATGAAGGTATGTTGTTTTCTTATGCTACAGCGCGATCTTATTATTCAGCCAAACCAGCAACAAAAGGATTAACTGCTAAAATTCCTTTAATTCTTTATAATGGGGCTTTTGTTATTGATAATCAAAGCCAAGAAATTCTTGTTTCTAATTTCTTCTTAAAAGAAGAAGTGGATGATTTATCTTTCTATTTTAAACAAAAAGACTTCTATCCTATTGTCTATGCTTTTAGAAATAACTATGAAAAATTTAGTTATATACCTGATAAAATAACAAAACAACAACTTGATTTTATAAACACAAGAAATGATCAAAGAAAAAATCCTATAAAAGACCATCTTTTTAAAGGAAATGTCTTTTATATAACATGCATTGCTTCAAAAGAGCTTTTAGAAGGTTTTTATCATGATTTAAAAGATTATTATCAATGCTTATTTTCTAAAGATATTTATAGCCAAGATTGGTGGTTAGAAATCTTACCAAAAAAGGCAACAAAAGCGCACGCTATTTTACAATTAAAAGAATATTTAAACTGTGATAAAGTAGTTGTGTTTGGTGATGGTTTAAATGATCTTTCTATGTTTGAAATAGCTGATGAAAGTTATGCTGTTGAAAATGCTTGTCGAGAACTTAAAGAAAAGGCAACAGGTGTTATAGGACATCATGATCAAGAGAGTGTAGCTCAATATTTGAAGGAAAATTATAAGGGATAATATGAAAGATTTATATTATGTTTTAATGTATAATCATTTAGGTAATGTAAAACAATGCAAAACTCTCATTAAGCATGGCTTAATTAAAGTAAATGGCCTTGTTGAAACAGATGCTAAAAGAAAAATAACAGAAGATGATTGCATAGAATATCAAAATAGAATACTAAATAGTCAACCTTATACTTATATCATGCTTAATAAGACCCAAGGTTATATATGTGCAAATAAAGATGAAAAAGAAAAATGTGTTATTGATTTAATAGAAGAAAAAGATTGTTTTTGTTTAGGAAGGTTAGATAGAGATACGACAGGTTTACTTCTACTCACAAATGATAAAAGTTTAAAGAAACTCTTATTACCTCAAAATCATGTAGATAAGGTTTATTTGGTCGAAGCTAAAAGGAGACTAAGTAAAAAGGATAAAGAGATTTTTGCTAGGGGGATTGTTATTGATGAAAATATTCAATGTCTACCTGCAAAGATGGATATCATTGATGATTATTGGTGTTATGTAACGATTCAAGAGGGGAAATATCATCAAATAAAGAAGATGTTTTTATCGTTAAATAATGAAGTGGTTTCTTTAAAAAGAATCTCTTTTGATCAAATACAATTAGATTCTTCATTAAAAGAGGGAGATTATCGTTTTCTAACAAAAGAAGAAAGAAATAAGCTTATAAAAAAAGCGGCTCAATGTTGAGTCGCTTAAACTTTTTCTGTCGTTAAAATAACAATAACAGCTCCTACAATAGATAAAATGATACCAGCAAGTAAAACATGACCAACACCTAAAGCATCAAGCATAATTCCTCCGGCGAAGTTTGCAAAAACACCAGATAAAGTCATTGAAGTAGTAACTAAAGATTGTCCTTTAACGCGATCTGCTAAGGCAATTTTTTCATTGACATAATAAACAGAAGCAGGAATAAATAAAGCATAGGCAAACATTTGACATACTTGGGCAAGGTAAATCATAATCATATTTGTCGCAAAATATGTAAGGGCATGTTTGACACAGAACATTAAAATTGAAAACTTGATAAGGGTTCCACAATTGATTTTTTCAGACATTTTAGAAAAGAATGCCATTGTTGGAAGTTCTAACATAGCTGCTACGAAAACAGCATTTCCCATATCTGCACTTGTACCACCAATATTTGTAATAATTTGAATAAAGAAGTTATTAATGATGGTATGAGCAAAATAAACAAGGACGAATCCTACTAAAAATAAGATGAATTTTTTATATTTCATACAGAATTTACCAAAAGAAAGTTGTTCAGTTTCTTCTTGTGGTGTTTCTACTTGTTCAACATCATTTTTAAATTCTTTTGGTAATACAAACATTTTAACAACAATAAATAATAAAACAGTGAACAAAATATAGAAAAGAGGTAAAATACCTGGAGAAAAACTTTCAACAATATGTCCTAAAGCTAAAGAAGCAATCGCATAAGCTACCGAACCTAAACCTCTAGCAAGACCATAGTTAATTTCAATACCATGTTGTTCAAAAGCAAAAGCAAGAGAATTCATCAGTGGCATAATTGATGACATAATTGAAAAGATAGTAACAACTAAAAATAAAACAAATAAAGCACTTCCTGGAATTAGATAAAGGATGGCTGATAATGCGATAACCACTAAAATGATAGGAGCCATAATATTTCTAATTTCAATATTTTTATGATTGTCAGCAAAAGAGGCAAGCATAGGTTGCAATAAAACAGCGATAATACTTGAAAGAGCTAAAGCAATCCCAATTTGTGAGTTAGAACAACCTTTATCTAATAAAAAGACAGAGGCATAACCCATCATTGCTGCAAAAGCAGCAAAATAAAAGATTTGACTTCCCGCATATTTCAAGTTAAGACTACGATTTTTTTTCATAAACATTTCCTTCCTTGATACATATTCGTTATTTTTATTTTATCATATAAACAGAAAATGTAAGCGCTTTTTTATTTTATGAAAAAATTCATTCTCTTTTACCTGTTTGTAAACTATAATAGATGTGGTGATACAATGAAAGAAATAATGATAATTACAGGTGCAAGTTCTGGTATGGGAAAAGAATTTGCTAGACAAATTGAAAAGAAGTATAAAGTTGATGAACTATGGGTGATTGCTAGAAGAAAAGAAAGACTGGAAAGTCTAAAAGAAATGTTAGAAACAAAGGTAAGAGTATTTGCCTTAGATTTAACACAAAAAGAATCATTTGAAATACTTCAGGAAGCTTTATTTAAAGAAAAACCAAGAGTGAAAGTTCTTGTTAATTGTTCAGGCTATGGAAAATTAGATCATTATGAAAATATGTCGTCAGAAACAATTGAAAATATGATGAATTTAAATATGCTGGCAGTTGTCAAAATGGTAAATACTATTTTACCTTATATGCATAAAGAAAGTCATATTGTTAATTTTGCTTCATGTAGTGGCTACATGCCAATTCCTTATTTAAATATTTATGCTGCTTCTAAAGCTTTTGTTCTTAATTATTCAAGGGCATTAAATGAAGAATTGAAGTATCGAGGGATTCATGTATTAGCTATTTGTCCTTATTGGGTTGAAACAGAGTTCTTTGATCGTGCAGTTGAAAAAGATAAAAAGCCTGTGGTTATCCGTTATGGAAAAGTATATCAAGCAAAAGATATCATAAAAAAAGCAATTAAAGATATGGAACGTTCTAAAGATGTTTCACTTTATGGAACGATAAATAAAATACAAATCTTAGGAATGAAGGTTTTACCACATCGATTTGTTAAAAAGATTTGGATGACTTATCAAGAGTTAGATGGAACAAGGAAGATAAGATAGATTGTATTTAATTAAAAAAATCTTTAAAATTAGAGAATTTTTTATTAAAGTGTGATAAGATAAAATCAGTGAAATAGAGAGGTATGTGTGATGAAAAAATTTATTAGACAAAATATAGATCATCAACCAATTGTTGATAATGTTTTTAAAATCGTAAGTTTAGCAAATGATGCAATTGCTAAAAAAGGAAAAGAAAATATTGTCAATGCGACAATTGGTTCATTATATGATGAAGATGGAAATTTAGTTGCATTAGATACCGTATTTAATACGTATAACAGTTTAGATAATAGAACAAAAGCAAAATATGCTTCAAGTTTTAGTGGAAATCCTAACTTTAGACAACAAGTTTATAATTGGGTCGTACAAGATACAAAACTTGATTTATGTCATAGTGTTATTGGAACACCTGGAGGATCAGGAGCAGTAAGTTCAACCATTTTAAATGTGTTAGACGAAGGTCAAACTTTAATTATTCCTCATATTGCATGGGGTAATTATAAATCAATGGCAACGATTGCTAATTGTAAAGTACAAGCCTATCAAATGTTTGATGGGGATGCTTTCAATATTACAAGCTTTAAAGAAACTTGTCGTGAAGTAATGGCAAGACAAGGTAAAGTTTTAGCGATTATCAATGATCCATGTCATAACCCAACAGGATATTCTATGACAGTTGAAGAATGGAATCAAGTGATTGATTTTTGTAATGAATTATCAAATGAAGGACCTGTTATTATTTTAGATGATATTGCTTATATTGACTATTCTTATAACTTAGAAAGATCAAGAGATTATATGAATGCATTTAATCGTATGAATGATCAAGTCATGATTGTTGTAGCATTCTCTTGTTCTAAAACATTAACTTCTTATGGTTTAAGATGTGGTGGTGCTGTTATTTTAGCGAAAAATCATGAAGATGTAAGATCACTTGAAATCTTGATGGAAAAACATGCCAGAGCTTCTTGGTCAAATATTCCTAATGCAGCAATGGAAAACTTTGTTAAAGTTACAACAGAACATAAAGATGAATTTAACGAAGAAAAAGGAAAATATGTTGATTTATTAAGACAAAGATGTGAAGTCTTTAAAAAAGAAGCAGATGAATGTGGTTTAACGTATTATCCATATAAAGAAGGTTTCTTTGTGACTTTAAAAGTAGAAGATGATGATTTATTAACACGTTTCCATGAAGCAATGCTTGCTCAAAATATTTATACAATTAAAGTCAATAAAGGTATTCGTGTTGCTTTATGTTCTTTATCAGTAGAAAAATGCCAAGGACTTGCCTTTAAAATGAAAGATATTTTAGATAGTTTAAAATAATCGGGAAAACCGGTTATTTTTTATGGAAAGAAGAAAGTATTTATTTAAAGGCAGAGTTCAAGGGGTTGGTTTTCGTTTTCGTTGCTTTTCTATCGCAAATGAATTAAAATTAACGGGGTTTGTAAAAAATGAATATGATGGTTCGGTTTCTATGGAAGTTCAAGGAGAAGGAATGCAAATAGAAAGAATGATAGAAAAATTGTATCAACAACCATTTATTGAAATAGAACAAATCCATTATCATTTATTAAATATCAAAGAAAATGAAAAATCATTTGAAATACGCTATTAAGGAGGATATATGAAAACAATTGCTATTGTGGCAACAGGTGGTACGATTGCTGGTACTGGTAAAAAAGGAAAAACAGCAGCTTATCATGCAGGAGAAATTGATATTGATTCAATTATTGAAACAATTCCAGAAATTAATGAAGTCGCACATATTAAAGAATATCAATTAATGAATATTGATAGTAATGAAATGACACATGAAAAATGGTTGATTTTAAAAAATAACATTGAAGAAATCTTATCTGATGACACCATTGATGGTGCAGTCGTTACCCATGGGACAGATACTTTAGATGAAACAGCTTATTTTTTAACTTTAACATTAAATACACCAAAGCCTGTTGTTTTAACAGGAGCAATGCGTCCAGCAACAGCAACGAGTGCAGATGGTCCATTTAATCTTTATCAAGCTATTTGTTTAGCTTGTCATGGAGAATCATATAATCGAGGTGTTCTAGCATTATTTTCTAATACGATTTATTCAGGAAGAGATATTGAAAAAGTCAATAACTTTAAAATCGATGCATTTGATCAAAGATCACTAGGATGTTTAGGATATATGCAAGATCAAGAAGTTTACTTCTATACCCAAACAAGTAAAATTCATACAGTGAAATCACGTTTTAACAAACGTATTGATTCTATTAAAAGTGTAGCGATTGCTTTTTATTACAGTGGTGCGGATGCTAAAATCTTATATGATCTTGCAAATAATCATGAAGGGATTGTTATTGCGGGATCAGGAAGTGGAAATTATAGCCAAGCATGGCTAAAAGCAATTGAAGAACTTTCAGAAAAAGGAATTATTTTTGTACGTTCTTCGCGTATTTCACAAGGGATTGTTTTTGATGATGAAATTTTTGATCCACATCATTTATGTATTTCTTCAAATACATTATCACCACAAAAAGCAAGAGTTTTACTCATGCTTGCTTTAACACAAACACATGATCGTGATGAAATCAGAGAAATCTTTTTACAATATTAGAAGGAGAAATCCTTCTTTTTTTATATGTTTCTAATTGTTAGTCAGTATTAATATAAAATTAAAAATGTTTATATTAAGAATAATTGATAGCTATGATACAATTTATGTTTAGAGAAAATCAATTAATTTTGGTGAATATTAGATCAAAATTTATCAATTAACAGTAAGACAATTTTTAGATAAAAAACTATTTTATGTTATTTTTTCAACTTTATGCATTGTCTGGAGTATAATGAACTTATAAAGCAAAGTATTATTTTAATTTTATGTGAAAAAGAGGAGAGAAATATGAAAACTCAAGAAAAATATTTCAATGATTTAAAGAAAGATACATCATTAGTGGAACTACAAAATTATATTAATAATGTTTTAGAAATTAGAGGATTCAACAATCAGTCAATAGAATTAAAATTAATGTTATTAATGGAAGAAGTGGGTGAGCTAGCAAAGTCTATTAGAAAGGATTCAACAAGTTTACCAATTGATAGATGCAAAATAAATAATTATTCTCCTATTGAAGAAGAAATTGCGGATGTATTAATAGTTTTATTTTCAATAGCTAATAAATTACAAATTGATTTGTATGATGCATTTTTAAAAAAGAAAAGGGAAAATATAAAAAGAAAATGGAAGAAATAAATAAAAAACAAATGTATTATCTTTTAATATCAACGTTATTTCATCAATCACAAAATACAAATACTACATTACAAAATAGTCTTAAATTAGTTGAAGAATTGGAAAAAAAGAACTATGTACTGAAAGAGAATTAACGGATTTATTTTATAAAAAAGGCATTAAACACAGATTTCCTAATAAAATGATAGATTATCTAGATAGTATGTTTGACACTTTAAAATATGATTTTAAAGATATAAATAATGTTTTTCAAGTAACCAATTTTATTGAATTAAAAAATAATTTATTGAAATTTAAAGGAATTGGAGAACATAAAGCACAAATTTGCATACTAAAGTATATGATTTTGCAAGGAAAAAGTATTGATATTGATGATTATGATCAAATGTTAAATAATTGTTGTTCCTTGGATGAAACTTTATTTCGTGAAATAGAAATAATTAAGAAATTAAGTACTAGAAATACAATTTAAAAATTATATACGTATATTCAAAAACATTAACTCTATATTTTTATATAAAGGAGAAAGCGTGATGAAAGTTTTAGTTTTAGGTGGTACGAGATTCTTTGGTATTCATTTGGTTGATGAATTATTAAAAAGTAATTGTGATATAACAATAGCAACTAGAGGGTTAACTAGTGATTCTTTTGGAAATAAAGTTAAAAGAATTAGATTGGATAGACATGATGAATTAAGTATAATTAATAACCTTAGTGACAAATATTTTGATGTAATATATGATAACTTGGCATATTGTTCCAATGATATAGAAATATTATTACCACATATTCATTGTGGAAAATATATTGTTACGTCTTCTACATCTGTTTACAATCCTTTAAAAGGAGATGTAAAAGAAACTGATTTTGATTCAATAACTTATCCATATATTAATTGTAAACGAAATGAAGTTGAATATGCAGAAGGGAAACGTCTTGTTGAGGCTGCAATATTACAAAAATTTAATGATATAAACTATATTTGTGTTAGATTCCCATTTGTTATAGGAAAAGATGATTATACAGGAAGATTGATTAAGTATATAAAATGTTATAGAGAAAAGAAAAATTTATATGTAAATAATATAAAAAATAAGATGAGTTTCGTAGATTCTAAAGAAGCTGGGAAATTTCTAGCATTTTTAAAAGATGTAAATAATTTTAAGGGATGTATTAATGCTGCTAGCGATGGGGTTTTATCAATGTATGAGATTTTATCAATACTAGAGCCGAATAAAAATGTTCTTGATAAAAATATTTCTGAGTTATTTTTAAAAAAAGACTACAGAAATTGCTCCGTACAATGATGTAGAAAGTTACCAAATAAATACTGCTCTTGCTAAAAAATTAGGTTTTAGATTTTCAAATATTAATTCATGGATTAATTCATTAATTAAAGAATATACAAAATAAATTATTAGTTAGGTAAATTGGGTAAAAGATAGTAATAATAACAAGAACGATACATCCAGCACAACGATATTTTTGATTTTAAATATAGAGCTTTGTAATATTAGAAGGAGAAATCCTTCTTTTTTTAGCATAAAGTATGTTAGCATTATGTTAGCTAAAGCTAACGGAGGTTTCTATGAAAGTTTATACATTTGGAGATCAATCAAAGCCAGTAATGGTGTTGTTTCCAGGAACGTGTTGTTATTGGAAAAATAATTTTGGACATGTTATAGAAGGGTTAAAAGAATATTTTTATGTCGCAATTGTCAGTTATAGTGGTTTTGGTGAAACAGAACACTCTACTTTTATCTCTGAATTAGATGAAACAAAAAAGATTGAACAATATATTCAAGAACATTTTGATGGTCATATTTTTGCTGTCTATGGTTGTTCACTTGGCGGATCTTTTGTATCTTTACTGTTAAGTAGAGAAAACATTCATATCGATCATGCGATTATTGGTTCAAGTGATATGGATCAAACTTCTAAGCTTCTTGCAAAACTACAAACTGCACTTGTAATGTCCATTATTTATCCTTTAATTACAGGCAAAGGAAGTAGACTAGCTAAAAAATTTATTTCTAAAAGAATGAATACTCAAGATGAAAATGCAAATTATCGAAAGAAATTCATGGAACTCATGGGTATAGGAAGTGGCATTGATTTTTCTTTTATTTCTAAAGAATCAATGAAAAATCAATTTTGTAGTGACTTATATACAAAAGTGGGTCAACAAATCCAAGTACCTCATACAACAATTCATGTATTCTATTCAAAAAAGATGGGTGAAAAGTATCGAAAACGTTATGAAAAATATTTCAAACAACCTGATATCATTGAATTTGATTTAAGACATGAAGAATTGTTGTTGGATGCTTCTCGTTGGGTCAAAGAAGTATGTAAGGCTTGTCAGATTGTTTGATATTTAAAATAAATTAAATGTGTTGATTAAAAAAATAATCATGCTTCAAGTATAAATACGTAATATTAAAAAGGAGAAAGAGTATGAAATTATATTATCCTGCCATTTTCTTAAAAGAAAACGATGGAAGATATTCAGTTTCATTTTCTGATGTTTTAGAAGCAATAACATGTGGGCATGATTTTGAAAATGTTGATATAAAAGAAACTGTTGTAAAGATTGAATTGAATTTAACTGGATTAGATGACAAAAAAACTAATTTTATAATTATAAAAAAGAGTAATGAATCAGGAAAACTGAATCATTACTCTTTTACGTATACAGCAAAGTTTTTATCCTCACAATAAAAATCACCATAACCATCTTCATTAATAAGAACTCTTTGATAACCATTAAAGACATTGACATAATAACAATGGCGATCTTCTTTACCAACATACATTGATTTAATACCACCATTTGAATTCGTCATAATAATTGCCATTGCTTTTGTTTCAGTATGTCTTGTCCAACCAATTAAATGAGGATGATCAAAATAATCTTCTTGATTTCCTTCGTTATATTGTTTTCTTAAAGAAAGGAGCTGGTGAAGCATTTCTTTTTTTGAAGAAACATTTTCATAATCAATACCTTCTAAATCACCATAGAAAACACAAGGATACCCTGCTTTTCTTAAAAGAGTTAAACAATAAGCATGTCCTTTAAACCAATCAGGAATGAAAGAGGCTAATGATTGACTTGGTTCCGTATCATGATTATCGACAAAAGTAACTGCATTTGAAGGATACATGGAAACAAGCGTTTGATCAAAAATATGAGAAAAATCATAATTTTCATTATGACTTGCATCATAAAAATGATAGTGAAGAGGAACATCAAATAAAGACATTTCAAAATTGACTTCTTTTAAATACTTTTCTAAATGATACACATCTCCGTGCCAATACTCACCAACCGTAAATAATTCTTTATTAAAATCGTGATATATTTTTGGCAAGAGGTTTTTATAAAAAGAAGCGGGAATATGTTTAACAGCATCGAGACGCAAGCCATTGATTTTAGTTAAATTTATATACCAATAAAGCCATGAGGTAACTTCTTGAACGGTTTCTTCATTTCCAAAATCTAAATCCGCTCCCATTAAATAATCATAATTGCCATTTTCATCATCGACTTCTTGATCCCAACTTTTTTGATCAAAAAGGAAAATGGTATTACGATGGGTCTTTTCATCATAATCAATCCCATCAAAATGATACCAATGCCAAATAAAATCAGAATATTTTTTATTTCTACCAGGAAAAGTAAAAAGAGTATAGACTTTAATTTGTTCATCACCAGAAATGATTTCATTAGTATTTTGACGATTGACTTCTTTTGCATTAACAATTTCAGTACCGTCAGCGCCCATTTTATGATTCAAGACAATGTCTCCATAGACATCGATTCCTGCTTTTTGAAAAGCTTGAATACACGCTAAATAATCTTCTTTTGTTCCATATTTTGTTTCAATACTTCCTTTTTGATTAAATTCTCCTAAATCATAAAGATCATAAACACCATAACCATTATCATGAATACCGCCAACGCCTTTATAAGCAGGTGGTAACCAAATAGCTGAAAAACCCATTTCTTTATAAGATTTTACTTTTTCTTGAAGTTGTTTCCAAAGTTTCTCTTCAGGTTTTATATACCAATGAAACCCTTGTAATAAAACACCATTTTCCATTTTTTTCACCTCATTGAAACTATTATACATCATTTTATTTCATTTTCCTAAAAGATGCGTTAAAATAAAGAAAATTAGGGGGATTATATATATGTATGAATTAATATCAAATTTAATTCTTTATGGGAATTTACCAAAGGATGAAATTTTAGTACAACTTGCTAAGTTGTTATCAGATGATGAAAAATCAAATCATGAACTTCGTCAAGAAATTTATGGTCAGATAAAAAGATTATTAGAACTTGCAACTCAATATGGATTTAATGATAATTTATGGCATAATTATTTGACTTATTTATTAATGACAAATGAAAATCCATTTAGTATGACTTGTGAAAAACAAGGGGCAAGAGAAGGTACGGTCAATCATTTTGCTTTAAATGATTTTAAAGTGTTCTATGAATTATTTCATTATGATTTTAGTACAATAGAAAAGGAATTAAATATTGATTGTTTTTCAACTCTTGCTAATTATAAAGCTTTATCAAAACCAGAATTGATGTACAACAAGAATGTTTCTTTAAAAGTCCAAGAACTTTCTAAAAAACTAGAAGAAACAAAGAATGAACAAGAATTCTTTGATGTTGTAACACAATTCTATAAAGATTATGGAGTAGGTATGTTTGGTTTAAATAAAGCCTTTAGAATTGCGACAAGTCATGAAAACTATGTAGAATTAAAGCCAATTAATAATATGGATGAAGTTATTTTAGATGATTTAGTTGGTTATGAAATTCAAAAGAAAAAGTTATTAGATAATACTGTAGCTTTTGTTGAAGGAAGAAAAGCAAATAATGTTTTACTTTATGGGGATAGTGGAACAGGTAAATCAACAAGTATTAAAGCAATTGTAAATGAATTTTATGATCAAGGTCTAAGAATGATTGAAATCTATAAACATCAGTTTAAAGATTTATCAAATATTATTGCGATGATTAAAAATAGAAATTATCGTTTTATTATCTATATGGATGATTTATCATTTGAAGAATTTGAAATTGAATATAAATTCTTAAAAGCAGTAATTGAAGGTGGAGTTGAAACAAAACCTGAAAATATTCTTATTTATGCAACAAGTAATAGAAGACATCTTATTAAAGAAAACTGGTCTGATCGTAATGATGTTGTTCAAGAAAATGGAATGCATCAATCAGATACCATGGAAGAAAAACTTTCATTAGTTAATCGTTTTGGGGTTAAAATCAATTATTCTAAACCAATGAAAAAAGAATTTAATCATATTGTTTTAGAATTAGCTCATAAAAATAATATCCAAATGGATGAAAAAGAATTATTATTAGAAGCGAATAAATGGGAACTTTCTCATGGTGGAACATCAGGAAGAACTGCTCAACAATTTATCAATTATATTTTAGGATTGGAGGAATAAATATGGAAGCTATTCAAGCACTTACAACTCGAAGAAGCTGTCGTAGTTTTAAACAAGAACAAATCAAAGATGAAGAATTAAAAACTATCCTTGATTGTGGTTTAAATGCCCCTAGTGGAATGAACAAACAATCAAGTAAAATCGTGGTAGTTCAAAATCAAGAAGAAATCAAAGAATTATCTAAGTTAAATGCTTTCATTTGGGGTAAAGAAGCAGATCCTTTTTATGGAGCACCAACAGTATGTTTTATCTTTGTCCCAAAAGATGAAAGTAATGGTATAAAGGATGGTTCATTAGTGATTGGTGCTATGCAGACAGGAGCTTATGCATTAAATATAGGTTCTTGTTGGATCAATCGTTGTAAAGAAATGTTTGAATTAGAAAAAGGCCAAGAATATCTTCGAAAATGGCATTTAGAGGATTACGTTGGTATTGGTTGTTGTATTTTAGGATATGTTGAAAAAACATTACCTGAAAAGAAAATTTTAGAAAATCGTATTATTCAAGGATAGGAGAATGAATATAGATAACAAAACTTATGAATATGTTGAAAATCGTTCAATGACGATACAACAATACATTAACAATATTTTTAAATGGATGGTTATTGGTGTTTTAACAACTTTTGTGACAGCTTTTGCTTTAGAAAAATCATCATTTATGTCTTATGCAGGAATGCTTCCTTTCATTTTAATTATTTTTCAATTTGCGGTTGTTATTGGTTTATCAAGACGTTTAATGACAATGAAACCAATTACAGCAAAAGTTCTTTATATGATCTATTCAGTCATTACTGGTGTGACATTTTCTTATGTTATTGCAAGCTATACTTCCTTTAGCGTGGCACTTGCTTTTTTAGTAGCAGCCATCTACTTTGGTGTGCTTGTTGTACTAGGAGCAGTGATTAAAATGGATCTAACACGCATTGGAACAATCTGTCTAGCAGGATTATTTGTTTATATTATTTTTTCAGTTATTGTGATGATTTTTAATTTAGGTGTGGGAACACTTATTATGCCACTGATTTCACTTGCATTATTTGCAGGAATTACAGCATATGATATGCAAAAATCATTACAACTTTATAATTATGCTTCATCTAATCCAGAAATGTTAGAAAAATTAAGTATTTATGGAGCATTTAATCTTTATTTAGACTTTGTTAATATCTTCTTAGATATTCTTCAATTATTAGGAGATAATAAGTAGTCAAAAGAGCGAAAGCTCTTTTTTTTAAATGCATAATCGATTATAATATCTTTTACACATAGGAGGGAATATGAAAAAACTAATTGGAAGTAAAGGATTTTATAAAATGGTTCTTGCGATTTGTATACCCATTGTTATTCAAAATGGTTTTACAAATCTTGCAAGTTTATTAGATAATATTATGATTGGACAATTAGGAACACTTTCTATGTCAGGAGTTTCTATTACCAATCAATTATTACAAGTATTTAATGTCACGATTTTTGGAGCTATGTCAGGCCCAGGAATCTTTATGGCACAGTTTTATGGAAAGAAAAATAAAGAAGGAGTGGAGAATTGTTTTAGGATCAAATTGATTATAGGAATTATAATTGCACTGCTAGCTATTTTTTTATTCTATACATTTGGACAACAATTGATTTCTTTATATTTAAATGATAATCCTACTGATAGTTTAAAAACTTTAAATTATGGAATGGATTATTTAAAAATTATGCTCATTGGACTGATTCCTTTTGTAATTACACAAGTTTATTCATCGTCACTTAGAGAAACAGGAAATACGGTTTTACCAATGATTGCCAGTGTGGTCGCCGTGATTGTCAATTTCTGTATTAATTATATTTTGATCTTTGGACATTTTGGATTTCCACAATTAGGAGTTACTGGTGCAGCTATTGGTACTGTTGTTTCTCGTGTGGTTGAAATGAGTATTAATATTGTAGGTGGATATCGTAATGTCTATTTAAAAGAAGCGATGGTGTTAAAGAAAGTACCACTTTCTTCAACAAAAGAAATGTTGAAAAGAGGATTACCTCTTTTATGTAATGAAATTCTTTGGTCAATATCAATAGCTTTAATTTCCCAAAGTTATTCGACAAGAGGAATTATAGCGGTAGCTGCCATTAACATAACAACAACAGTAACAAACTTCTTTATGATCGTATGTTATGCTATGGGTAACTCTATTTCTATTGTAGTTGGTCAACAACTTGGAGCAGGAGAAATTGAAAAAGCCAAAGATTACGATTTAAAAATGTTATTTATGAATTTTGTGATGTGTTTGGCTATAGGTATTGTATTATTCAATGTTTCATCACTCATACCACAAATCTATAATACTTCATTAGAAGTAAAAGCTTTAGCCTCTCAACTTTTAAAAATTGCGGCATGTATGTTACCAATTATTTCTATTTATTATAGTAGTTATTTTACAATGCGAGCAGGAGGTAAAACTTTTCTAACCTTCTTATTTGATAGTGGTTATACTTTTGTTTTTACTTTCATGAGCGCTTTATTACTTACCCGTTTAACATCATTACCAATATTGACTATCTATCTACTAGTTCAATGTGTTGATATTCCTAAAGCAACACTTGGTCTTGTTCTTGTAAGAAAGGGTATATGGGTACATAATATTGTAAGTGATCTCTAAAATATTTTTTTTAAAATGAAAATATGATATATTTTCTTTAGAGAATCCATGCTTTAGTTGGATTAAATCGGAGAACCAGAGCCATAGTTGGATAAGCAGAGAGATTTCTCTGTTTTTTTTATATAATAAAAGAGGACTGTTGAAGCTATAATTTAGCTTTTCAGTCCATTAAAATATGTTATTTTTTCACAATACGATAATAAGCTTTAGAAGTGATTAAATAAACAATCGTATAAATAATAATTAAACTTATAATACAACTGATTGTAGAAATAAAATAGACATTTTCATTACATAACAATAAACCGTTTAATACCTTTAAAATAAGCGGATAAGCAAATAATAAATGAATAATTGCAACAATTAATGGGACAAAGAAGAAAATAAGTACTTGAAACTGGATTGTTTGTTTAACTTCTTTTTGTGACATACCAACATTTTGTAAGATTTCAAATTTATTTTGATCTTCAAATCCTTCTGATATTTGTTTATTGTAGATAATGATAATGGCAGCTACTAAAAACATAATTGATAAGAAAATACCGATAAAGAGAATACTTCCATACATTTCATAGATAAATTCTTGATCTTCAATCCCATTTTGAGTAGTAAAATAATAATTCTTTTCACCAAGTTGACTATAATCTATTTTTAAAAGTTGATTTGTAACATTCTTAACAACTTCTTTTGATGCATTGAAACCAATAAAGAATATTTGTGGTTTTAATTGATATTGATCAAGATTATTTTGATTCATAATAATAGTTATAGCATTAAAAGCATAACTATTACCAGTTTGAACTTGACGATTTTTGATTTGATCTTTAATGACATAAGAATTGCCATTTAAAGAAAGAGAACGGTAATTATATTTTCCATAACTATAGAGATAGATTTCATTTTTATCTAAAGAAAGGTTTTTATCAAAATAATGATTATAATCTTCTAAAGAAACAAGGTTGATGCAAGAAAGATATTTATAATCATAATCATCAAGTTTAGCATGATTCTTTTTTAAACTCCCAGAATACTCATAAACAGGTAAAGCATAAAGAGAATCATATTTTTCATCTTTTAATAATTCTTTTGTTTTATCAAAAACATAACTTGGATTTTTAAAACCATTCAACTTAATATTACCAGCCATATAACATTGACGGTCTATACTATCTTGAATTCCATTATATAAACAGATTGTTGAAGAAAGAGTAACCAAAACACAAGTACATAAAATACAAATATTTGCTAGTCCGATTGCATTTTGTTTCATACGGTATAAAAGACCAGAAATAGAAGTAAAGTGTGTTGGTTGATAGTAAAAGTTTCTTCTTGATTTTAAGAATTTTAATAAAGCAATACTTCCTGCTGTAAATAAACTATAAGTTCCTAGCATGACTAAAACAACTGCAACAAAGAATAAAGTCATTGCTTTCATTGGATCAGTGATAGATAAGGCAAGGTAGTAACCAGCCCCTAAAGTAATCATTCCAAAAAGGGTTAAGATTATTTTTGTTTTAGGTTCTTTTTCACCAATGTTTTGTCCTTTTAAAAGTTCAATAGGATTACTTCTTACAACAATAGTAATATTGTATATTAAAGAAATTAAGAAAATGATACTAAAAACAATAATGGTTTGTATAAAAGCGTTCAATGAAAAGTTTAAAGAAAATTGAACACTTTTATGAATCAATCTTAAGATAATAACCGATGTTATTTGCGAAAGAAGAACACCTATTAAAATACCTGATGAAAGAGAAATAAGGGCGATAATGAGTGTTTCTAGAAACATCATCGAACGTATATTTCTTTTTTCCATCCCTAAGATATGATAAAGGCTAATTTCTTTCTTTCTATTTTTTATAACAAAACTATTGGTATAAAGTAAAAATATAAAAGAGAAAATACTTATTACACCACTGCCTAATCCTAAAAAACATGTCATTGCTTGTTGATCTTTTAAAGTAGGACTTTGTCCAATATTTCTAACAATAAAATATAAGGCAATAGAAAAGATTGTTGAAACAAAATATGATGTATAAAGCTTCTTATTCTTTTTAATGTTTCCTAAAGCCAATTTTAAATAAAATTTCATTTTATTGACCTCCCGAAAGAAGCATTGTTAGAGTATCACTAATAGCTTGATACATTTCTTGATTAGACATATCTCCTTTATAAAGTTGGTGGAAGATTTGTCCATCTTTAATAAATAAGACACGACTGGCATAACTTGCTGCTTTACTACTATGGGTAACCATTAAAATTGTTTGTCCACTTTGATGAATTTGGTCAAAAATAGATAAAAGTTGATCGGTTGATTTAGAATCAAGAGCACCTGTTGGTTCATCAGCTAAAATAATTTTAGGATGGGTAATTAAGGCTCTTGCAATCGCAACTCTTTGTTTTTGACCACCAGATATTTCATAGGGATATTTTTCTAATAAATGATCAATTCCTAATGGTTTAGCAAGTTTTTCTAGTTTTGGTTTCATTAAAGCATAGGGCTCTTTTGATAAAACAAGAGGTAAATAGATATTGTCAGCGACATTAAAAGTATCTAATAAGTTAAAATCTTGAAAAACAAAACCAAGATTATCTCGTCTAAAAGCTGAAATATGTTTATCAGAGATTTTTGTAAGATCTTTTCCATCTAATAAAACCTCTCCATGTGTTGGTTTATCTAATGAAGCAAGAATATTTAAGAGTGTTGTTTTTCCGCTTCCAGATTCACCCATAATAGCGATATATTCTCCTTCTTCAACCTCAAAAGAAACATCTTTTAAAGCTTCTACCTTTTGACTTGAAAAACGCGATGAATAAATTTTTTGTAAATGTTTAACATTTAATAATGACATTTTTGTCTCCTCCTTTTTACACACTTATTGTATTCTCATTCTAAAATATGACCTATCGATTTATCTTACAAGTAAGTAAAATAATCTTACATTTTTGTAAGATTATTCAATAAATATTTCTTTTTTACTAAAATCAAGACAAACAGTTGTTCCTTGATTTACTTTTGATTCAATAGAAATCAAATGACCCAATTGATTAAAAATATTCTTACATAAATAAAGACCTAAACCACTGGCTTTTTTATCATTTCTTCCTTGAAAACCCGTAAATCCTTTTTCAAAAACACGTGGCAGATCACTTTCTTTAATACCAATACCACTGTCTTGAATATAAAGCTTTTCACCTTCATTATAAAAAGTAATACTTCCTTCTTTCGTATATTTTAAAGCATTAGAAAGAACTTTTTCAATGACAAAACCACTCCATTTTTCATCTGTTAAGATTTGTAAATCTTTAATTTGATAATCTACTTTTAAATTTTTTTGAAAGAAAAAGAGTGATTGTTTTTTGATTTCTTGACTAACAAGATGATCTAAAGAAACTTTTTGAAAAGAAAGATCGTGGTGAATAGAATCTAAACGTACATATTGTAAAGCCATATTGACATATTGTTCTATTTTTAAAAGTTCTACAAGCATTTTTTTATCTGGGTAATCATTTTGAATGATGAGTTTTAATCCAGCAATAGGAGTTTTGATTTGATGGACCCATTTTGTATAATAATCTATCGTGTTATTGTATTTTTGTTGATTTTCTTGTTTAAGTTGAAATATCTTTTTTTGTAATATTTGAAGCATTTCTTGATACGTTTTTTCTTCAAGATAGCTTTCTTGAGGTAAATTATCAAACAATTCAGGATTGTCTTTTAAATAAATCAAATATTGATGATGTTGTTTGTATTTTCTATAATCAAGTAAAAAATAAAGAAGGATGATAGAAAAATAGAGACTTAACATATAAATAATTAAATCTGAAATCATTTGACATATCATTAAAACAACAAAAGTACATAAGACAAACAACAAATAAAGAAGATAGACGGGATATGTTTTCTTTAAATAGTCTTTAAACATAATAAATAACCTAAGCCTTTCTTAGTATGAATAAAATCATGTAAACCAATATCTTCTAATTTTTTTCTTAAACGATTCATATTAACACTTAAAGTATTATCATCAATAAATTGGTGATCATCCCATAAATGATTCATTAAATCAATACGAGAAACAATCACTTCCGCATGTTCAAATAAATATTCTAAGATTTTTAATTCATTTTTAGTTAGAATAAGTTCCTTTTGTTGATAAGTAATTTTTCCAGCTAAGATATCTAAATGAACATCTTGATAAGTTAACAAATGAAAATCTTTAGAAAAACTATAAGTTCTTCTAAGAATCGCTTGTAATTTAGCTTGTACAACCTGTAAATCAAAAGGTTTATTAATAAAATCATCACCACCCATATTCATTGCTAAAACAATATTCATATTTTCATTAGCGGAGGAAATAAAAACAATAGGGACTTGTGATATTTTCCGAATTTCTTGACACCAATAATAACCATCAAAAAAAGGTAGATGGATATCTAATAGAACAAGATCAGGTTGAAACGCTAAAAAATCATCTAAAACATGTTCAAAATCTTCTATATATTGAACATCATAATGATATTTTTCAAAATGTTTTTGTAAGCCTTTTGCGATAATAAAATCATCTTCAACAATTAATAATTTATACATAAGATCACCTTCTTTTAATATTATATAGAAAATCATGCAATTCGTCATCTTACAATTGTGTAAGATATGTTATAATGAAAAGTGATTGGGGGATATAAAAATGATTTTTGAATATGATGAAAATAATTTAGAAAAATTTGAAAACTTTAAAGGTGGCGAAAAATACATTGAAGCAAAGATGTATTTCGATGGTCTAAATCGATTTATGATTGGACATATTCCAATGGGTGGAAGTGTTGGAGAACATGTTCATGAAACAAACAGTGAAGTGATTTATGTTATTTCTGGTAATGGTTATGTTATTTATGATGGACAAAGAGAAGAACTTCATAAAGGCAGTGTTCATTATTGTCCTAAAGGTCATAAACATACAATGGTCAATGATCATGAAGAAGATCTTGTTTATTTTGCAGTTGTACCTGAGCAATAATTCTTGATTATTATCAAGAATTTTTAATTTCTGGATGAAAAAAATGTATAATAAAAAAAGAGGTGAGGACGATGGATTCTTTTTTAAAAGAGATTGATACAGAACTTTTAAAGAGATGGCTGTTGAATCAAAATGAAGATGATTGGGATGTCAAAGAAGTAAATGATAATATTGTGATTGAAACAAAATATGGTTTAGGATCCATTAATTTTTATCCTAATTGTATTATTGAACTCGATGTTGAAAATAAGATGACTAAAGAAAAAGTCTTCTTTATTCATTTTCAAATGAATAATTTTCATCACGCTTTAGGTTTACTTTATGACATGCGTCTTTGTTTACAAACCTTAACAACAACTAAAAAAACAAGAGTTCTTTTATCTTGCACAAGTGGGTTAACAACAGGTTTCTTTGCTGAAAAATTAAATGAGGGTGTACAGCTTCTAAATAAAGATTTTGAATTTAATGCTGTTTCTTATGGGAATCTTTATGACATGGCGAAAGATTATGATGTTATTTTACTAGCACCACAGGTATCATTTCGTTTATCTGAAGTAGAAGGAGTCTTAAAAAATAAGCGTGTTTATGCTTTATCACCTGCATTATTTGGAAAATATGATGTGGGAAATACGATTACTTTTTTAGAAGATGAACTTTATAAAGAAAAAGAAGTTCAAAGTCAACAAGAAAACCCTTTACCTATTAAACAAATGTTGGAAGCTCATCAACAAGTCTTAGCACTTGCTTTTATTCAATTAGATCAAAAAGTAAGACTTGTCAGTCGTCTTTATGATGAAAACAATATGATTTTAGAAGATTTTGAAGTCTATAAAAACACTATTTCAGTCGATGATATTGTTGATTTAATTAATACGATTTTATATGGATATCCTGATATAGAACTCATTAGTCTTTCACTACCTGGGGTTGTTTATAATGGGGTAGTAACTTTAAAAAAATATGGCTTGAATGAATGTCATTTACAAGCTTTCCTTGAAGAAAAATATAGTCAAAAGATTGTCATTAATAATGATGTTAATACAATTGTGATGGGATATTTTGCTTCACAAGATGACTATGAATCGATTTCTTTCCTTTACCAAGCACGAATTGGTGGTACTGGTGGGGTAGGACATATTCATCGAGGACATTTAATTAAAGGAAGGCATAATATTGCGGGTGAAATTCAGTATTTACCGATTTCTTTTAGTGATAATTATCAAGAAATTAAAAAGACGCCAGAAGGAGCATTAGAATGGACAACGAAGTATTGTTTAGGAATTACATCGATGGTGGCACCAGATGCAATTATTATTTATAATAAATTAATTGCGCATAGTGAAGATGTTAAAAAAGAAATGGAAAAATATATGCCAAAGAGTTATATCCCTGATTTGATTAAGATTGAAAGCTTAAAGGAATATATGTTGATTGGATGTATTTTATTAGGGTTAAAAGAAATGTAAGAGGTATCTTTGAAAAAAGATACTTTTTTTACATTTATTTTTGACAACTGTCTTGTCAGATGTAAACAAAAGGAGTATACTCTCCTCGAGAAAAGGGAGAAGTTATATGGATAATATAGAAAAAATTAAAAGGTTAAAAGAAGAAAAAAATGCGATTATTTTAGCACATTATTATGTGGATGAAGAAGTGCAAAAGATTGCTGATTATATCGGAGATTCGTTTTATCTTGCTAAAGTAGCAAGTCAAACAGAAGCTGATCGTATTGTTTTTGCGGGTGTTGAATTTATGGGGGAAAGTGCCAAAATCTTAAATCCAAATAAAAAGGTTTTAATGCCTGATGCCTTTGCAGATTGTCCAATGGCACATATGATTACAATTAAAGAAATTAAAGAAATGAGAGAAAAATATGATGATTTAGCTGTTGTTTGTTATATTAATTCGACAGCTGAAATCAAACAATATGCGGATGTTTGTGTAACATCTTCAAATGCTGTAAAAATTGTTAAAGCATTACCACAAAAAAATATTTTCTTTATACCAGATCAAAACTTAGGAGATTTTGTAAGAAAACAAGTCCCTGAAAAAAATGTGATGACAAATTATGGACACTGTCCTCGTCATACAAATATTACTTTAGAAAAATTAAATGAAGCAAAAGAAAAATATCCAGAAGCAAAAGTGGCTGTTCATCCTGAATGTAAAAGAGAAATCGTTGAAGCTGCTGATTTTGTAGGAAGCACATCAGCGATTATTGACTATGTTGTCCAAAGTGATGCAAAAGATTTTATTATTGGGACAGTAGACGGTGTTTTCGCAAAAATCAAAGAATTAGCACCAAATAAAGAGTTACATACAATTATGGATGTTCAAGTATGTCCAAATATGAAAAAAGTAACATTAGAAAAAATTCTAGATGTTTTAGAAAATGAAACAAATGAAGTCATTTTAAATGATGAATTTATGCAAAAGGCATTAAGTCCTTTAGAAAAAATGTTAGAACTTGCAAAGTAGGTAGAAAAAATGAAAACAGATGTATTAATAGTAGGTAGTGGATGTTCAGCTCTTTATATGGCTTTACATCTACCAGAAAATTTAAATATTTTAATGGTAACAAAAAAAGAAGCTGAATTAAGTGATTCTTTTCTAGCACAAGGTGGTATTTGTATGCTTAGAAATGAAGAAGATTATGATAGTTATTTTGAAGATACCATGAAAGCAGGTCATTATGAAAATGATGTGTATTCTGTAGAATTGATGATTAAATCTTCACCTGATGTTATTCAAGATTTAATAAGTTATGGTGTTGATTTTGAAAGAAATGAAGACGGAAGCCTTGCTTTTACAAGAGAAGGGGCTCATAGCCAAAAACGTATTCTTTATCATGAAGATATTACAGGTAAAGAAATTACGAGACATTTATTAGAAAAAGTAAGACAAAAAAAGAATGTGACACTTTTAGAAAATACACCTCTTGTTGATTTAATTGTTCGAGGAAATGTTGCGCTTGGTGGTATCATTAAAAGAAATAATCAAGAAGAAAAAGTATACGCTAAAAAAGTCGTTTTAGCGACAGGTGGTATTGGCGGACTTTATAAACATTCTACAAATTATCCTCATTTAACAGGAGATGCTATTGAACTTTCTAAAAAATATCAAATTGAACTTAAGAATTTAGATTATGTACAAATTCATCCAACAACTTTATATACAACAGATCATGAAAGAAGTTTTTTGATTTCTGAATCTGTCCGTGGTGAAGGGGCTATTCTTTTAGATAAAAATGGAAATCGTTTTGTCAATGAACTTCTTCCAAGAGATGTTGTGGCAGAAGCCATCTTTAAACAAATGGAAAAAGATCAAACAGATTATGTTTATGAAGATTTAAGACCAATTGGTAAAGAAGAAATTGCTAGTCATTTCCCTCATATCGTTGAACATTGTAAAGAAAAAGGTTATGACGTTTTTAAAGAACCTATTCCTGTTGTACCTGCACAACATTATTTTATGGGTGGTATCAAAGTAGACTATGATAGTCATACCAGTATGAAACATTTATATGCTATTGGAGAAACAGCATGCAATGGTGTTCATGGAAAGAATCGTCTAGCAAGTAATTCACTTTTAGAAAGTCTTGTTTTTGCTAAAAGAGCGGCTAAGCGTATTGAAAAAAGTTTAAAGGAGAGAAATCATTATATGTTTGATCAAACAACATTAAAACTTAATGTAGATCCACTTATTATCAGTGCTTTAAAAGAAGATATTACCAGTGAAGATGTTTCTACTAATAGTGTGATGCCTTTTTCTAAAACAGGAGTTGTTGATTTGATTTGTAAAGAAGATGGTATCATTTGTGGTTTACAAATTTTTGAACGTACTTTTGAATTGTTAGATGAAGCTTGTGATGTTGAATTCTTTGCTAGTGATGGAGATCACGTAGAAAAAGGACAACTTTTAGGACGTGTTAAAGGCGATGTCCGTGTTTTACTAAGTGGGGAACGTGTTGCTTTAAATTATTTACAAAGAATGAGTGGAATTGCCACTTATACAGCGAATGTTCAAGAATATTTAAAAGATTCTTCTATTCGTTTATTAGATACACGTAAGACAACACCAAATAATCGTATCTTTGAAAAATATGCAGTAAGAGTCGGTGGTGGACATAATCACCGTTATAATTTAAGTGATGGTGTTTTATTAAAAGATAATCATATTGGTGCTGCTGGTGGTGTTAAGGAAGCCATTATGCTTGCTAAAGAGTATGCACCATTTGTTAGAAAAATTGAAATTGAAGTAGAAAATATGGAAATGGTCAAGGAAGCTGTAGAAGCAGGTGCGGATATTATCATGTTAGATAATATGGATGATGATATGTTAAAAGAAGCTATTGCTTATATTGATCATCGTGCTGAGATTGAAGTTTCAGGAAATGTCACAAAAGAAAACATTGCAAGACTTACAAATTTAGGAGTAGATTATGTTTCAAGTGGTGCTCTAACACATTCTGCACCAATATTAGACCTTTCATTGAAGAATTTACATGTGATATAATATCAATTAAGGAGGGCGAGTTATGGATGGAAATAAAAGAAGACAAGCCATTATTGATATTTTAAAAAACAGTTTACAACCTGTATCAGGAACATATTTAGCGAAAACCCTCCAAGTAAGTCGGCAAGTCATTGTTCAAGACATTGCTTTACTTCGTGCTGGTGATTATGATATTTATTCAACACATAAAGGATATGTTTTAAATACACAAAAAGTTTGTAAACGTATTTTTAAGGTACATCATGATGATAATGAAGTAGAAAAAGAACTTTCTTTAATTGTTGACTTAGGTGGTTATGTTGAAGATGTCTTTGTTTATCATAAAGTTTATAATATTGTAAAAGCAACATTAAATATTGCCTCAAGAAGAGATATTAAAAATTATATGACAAATCTACAAACAGGACATTCAAGCTTACTAAAAAATGTCACATCAGGATATCATTATCATACAGTTCATGCAGACAGTGAAGAGATTCTTGATGAAATTCAAGAAGAACTTCAAAAAGCTGGATTTCTTGCACAGTTACAAGAATATGAACCGGTTGATTTTTGGAAAGATAAGTAAAATAAAAACATCAATATTTTGTTATTGATGTTTTTTTACGCTCTTTTTTAATTCTTCAATACTTGTATAATCAAATAAACGATCTTGAATATCAAGAATTTGTTGTTTAGAAAGGGTGCTTATAAAATTACTGATATCTTCGTGAAATTGCATTTTAATATAATTAATAATATTTTCATTTGCTTTACTAAGCAAACTATCTATTTCATTACTTGCTTTTTCAAATTTTTTATTTGCTTCCTAAATCTTTCTATCATGAGAATGAAGTAATATCTCATTATCCAAACGATCTAGATATTCTTGGTATGATTCATCAGAAGATATATATCTGTCATGCATTTGTATCGCTTCCTTTATTCTATAATCTACCTCAATTTTATCATATGGTTTTTTCATTTTTAAAGAGATACATTAACTGATTAAAACTCGTCATTTCATTGATTGCTTGATTGATATATTCAAGTTGAATAATTGTTATCTCAGCACAATTAAAGGGATAGACAATATGATGTTCGTCATCAACTATTCTAAAGTGATATTTATAAAGAGGAGCATTGTCTAAAATATGTCCATAACTAATAATTAATGATCTTACAACATGAGCACTAGTATAATCTTCTCCCTGTTTTACTTGTTGTCTTAAAAGTTCAGCATTATAAAGTTCAAAACGAACAAGTATCTCTTCGTTTAAACCATAGCTTTGTAGTTCAATGTTGTAGATATCACCGATATCATCAATAGCTAAAATAAATTTCTTTTCGTAATAGCTTTTACCATAATGTTGCGCATTCTTTAATTTAATAGAAATAATTTTCCTGTCTGAAACGAGTTCTTGACAAATAAGAGTCCTTATTCTTTCGTTTTCTACAAGCAAATGATGAAAACATAAATCATTGGAATATTTTATAAAATTCTCTCTATTTTTGTTCATATAGATTTCTTCCATATATATATTGTCTTTTTTTTAGGAGTTTTCTTCTTTTTAGTAAAAATAAATGATAAAATTTTAGAAATAGAAGCTTTGGAGGTAAAGTATGAATCAAGAAGTTAAAATGAAGCCATCCTATTTAAAAATTGCTTTTTTGGATAGAGATGGAACTATTATTAACGATTATCCAGATGAAAAATGGAGAGAAATTAAAGAACCTGAATTTTTAAAAGGTTCAATAGAAGGACTCAAGAGATTAAAAGAGATGGGATATGATTTTATCATTATAACAAATCAATATCTTATTAATGATGGAATTATTTCATTGAATGATTATCAACAGTTTACAGGAAAATTTCTAAAAAAATTAAAAGAAGAAAATATAGATATTCTAAAAATCTACTTTTGTCCACATAATGAAAAAGATCATTGTCACTGTAAAAAGCCAAAACCAGGGATGATAGAACAAGCTAAAAAAGATTTTTTAATTGATATGAATAACTCTATCTATATAGGGGATAGTCATGTTGATTATTTACTAGCAAAACATTTTAATTTAACTTTTTATGGGATAAATTATAATGGTGATAATGTTAAAAGTTATCGTAGTATTTTAGAAATTTCCAAACAAATAAAAAAGATTCAAAATAAATGAATCTTTTATAAGTTTTCTAAAGCATATTCAATAGCTTCACTAACAGCTCCATCTTTACAACTTGAAACAACTTTATAAGCTTTTTCTTGAATAACTTTTTCAGCGTTGTTTGGCGCAAAAGAATAAGGGAAACGTTCAAAGAGAGTAATATCATTCATACCATCTCCTAAAACAATAACTTCTTCTTTTTTGATGTTTAATAGGTCAATTACTTTTTCTAAAATAAGTCCTTTTTGCGCATTTTCATTTGTAATTTCAACATTATCAGGATATGAAGATAAATACGCAATCTTTTTCATATCTTTAAAATAAGGAAGGACCTTTTGTATTTCAGATTCATCATGTGAAAAAGCTTCTACTTTGATGATGTCTAAATCTTTTTTTATGAATTCATCAATCGAATCAAACTGTTGAATTTGACAGGCAGGAGAATCACTCATTGGACCTCCTGGTAAAAAATCTTCCATTTTATTGCCAAAGCGTACCTTACCACGATAAGCAAAACGATCTCTAACTACTTCCGGTTTTAAAGTACTATAAAAACCATTTGTTGTAAAAATCATATAAGGGGTTTGATGTTCTATGAAAATAGGAAGTATTTCTTTAAGCTTTTCTTTATCCAAATAACAATTCATTAATACTTCTCCATTTTTATTACAATATTGGGCTCCATTTCCTAAAATCATTGAGCATTTAATATCAAAAGGATCTAAAATACTTGTAACACCATAATAATCTCTTCCTGAAGCCACAACAAATTCAATGCCTTTCGCTTGTGCTTTTTTTATACTTTCAATACATTTAGGATTGATGTAACCATGAGATAATAAGGTTCCATCAACATCACTGACAATCATTTTAATCATATTCATTTCCTCCATAGTTCTATTATAAAAAAAATAGATGATAAGAAATGGTTTTTTCTTAAAAAGAAAAAGAGTCTAAACTTTTTCTAAAATTTGTTTATAATTTGGAAAATTAGTCTTTGATACTTTTTCTAAAATATCTTGTCCATATTTTTTTACTAAAAGACAACCAGCGTCATTTGCAAGAATATTAAAGCCTCTTGGTAAAGTGATTTCTAAGGAATCACACATGTTTTGATAATATTGAAGATAAGCATATTGTGATAAGATTTTTGCGCACATCATGGCTGGTGATATATCCTCTTTTTTAAATTCAAGGTGACGTACTACAATGGTTTTGTGTTTTAAATAACGATAGTATTTTTTAGGTGCTAAAAAAGCATCGATTGTTTTTATTGAAATAGGATGACTGATTCTTTGAATGACATTGATCATTGCTTGATTATAGAGATTTGCTTTCATACAAGAAAGTTTTTGTCCTTCACTAACATATTGATTATAATGACTATTATCTAATAAAAGTAAACTATAAGTAAGCTTTTCTTTTAATACTGTTCCAAGCTGTATTATTTCTTCATTGCTTGTAACTTCTAAATTTAGCTTATTTAACCAAAATTCATCTTTTTGATCAACATAACAAGCCACAACGCATAATGGTCCAAAAAAATCGAGTGATCCTGTTTCATAACATCCAACGTGATTTTCCATATTATCCCTCCCATAATTTATTATAACATATCTTTTTTTAATTATTCACTAATCGAGTTTTGCTAGATAATGATTATAGAGTTTTTGACGTTCAAGTACTTGAATATGACCGTATTGAATATCAATGAGTCCTTCTTCTTTAAACTGATTAAGTACTTTAGTAACGGTCACTCGAGATATAGCTAAAGAATCAGCAATTTCTTGATGCGTATAAGGAATACGACCAAAAAGTAAATTTTTTTCTTTATTATTATCTTTTGATAAATCATAAAGAAAAGCGGCTACTTTTTCATAACGATTATAGGTTTGTGCCCATTTAAGTAATTGCGTTAAATGATTACAATTATCATTTAACATTTTTAATAAAGAAATCGTTAAATCTAGTGAAGATGATAAATAAGGATAAAGATCTTGTAAATGACAAGTAATAATTTCAACATCATTAATTGCGGAAACTGTAGTAGGACGATAAGCATTTTCATAAAGGGAAGACTCCCCAAAAATACGTCCTTTATCAAGAACATCGTAATTGATTTCATCACCATTTTTTTTAATATGATAAACTCGTACTCTGCCTTTTAAAACAAGACATAACTCATCGGCACAATCATCTTGCATATAAATAATCTCATTTTTTTGATAATGTTTAATAGTTCCTACTTGTTTAAAGTAGTCAAATAGTTCTTCATTAATTTTCATTTTTTCACCTTCTTTGTTAAATTGTAACATAGGTTACATTCTGATAAAAGAAAAACTGTTATTATTTCTTGCGAGGTGAGAGATATGAAAAAAGTGATTCAAATTATTATTGGAAATGTTTTAATGGCGTTTACGGTTAGCGCATTAATTTTAGATCATTCTATTGTGGCAGGAGGGGTTTCTGGTATTAGTACAGTTTTTCATTTTTATACAGGAATTTCTGTTTCTTTATGTGTCGCAATTATTAATATTGCTTTATTTTTAATAGGTCTTTGTTTTTTAGGAAAGACATTTGCAATGAAAACATTGATTTCAACATTTTTATTTCCTGTTTTATTAGAGTTTTTTAATCAACAAACTTATTTACATGGTTTATTAGATGATCAACTTCTTGTTTGTATTTTAGGTGGTTTTTTATTAGGACTTGGGATTGGTCTTGTTTTAAAAGCTGGAGGATCAACGGGGGGATTTGATATTTTAGCGCTTATTGTTGAAAAACATTTTAAAGTTCCCGTAACTTTACTTGTTAATGGTATTGATGCGACAATTCTTATTTTACAAATTTCTTTCCATAGTGTTCCTGAAATTGTTTATGGGATTATGACAATTTTGATTACAGCTTATATGATGAATTATTTATTATCATCAGGTAAAGGTTGTGTTCAAGTTCTTGTCATGACAAAAGAAATTGAAAAGATGAAAATAATGATTTTAAATGATATGGATGCGGGAGTGACTTTATTAGATGGTAAAACAGGGTTTTTAAAAGAAAATACAGAAGTTGTTTTAACAATTTTACCATATCGTAAACTTCCTGATTTAAAAGATAAGATTAAAGAGATTGATGATAAAGCATTTATTATTGTTTCTCATGTAGAAGAAGTTAGTGGAAATGGTTTTACATATACAAAAGAAATGCGAGAAGCTTAATCTTAGATGTTCATTTAGGTGGACATCTTTTTTATTTTGATAGATAATAAGGGAAACGGGGGAATGAGTTATGAAAATTGAAATTGCATCTTTAGAAGACGCACAAGAAGAAGACGCACAAGAATTAGTAGAGATTTATCGCTATTATGTTGAAAAAACAGCGATTACTTTTGAATATGAGGTACCATCTGTTGAAGAATTTAAACAAAGAATGATTCATGTTATGGAAAAATATCCCTATTTGATTGCTAAAGAGAATGATCAAATTGTCGGTTATGCTTATGCAAGTTGTTTTAAAAATAGGGCCGCTTATGATTGGTGTGTTGAGACATCAATTTATGTTAATTATGATTTAAAAAGATGTGGGATTGGTAAAAAACTTTATTTAGCCTTAGAAAAAGCATTAAAAGCACAACATATTACAAATTTAAATGCGTGTATTTCTTCACCTATTGAAAATGATGAATATTTGGATACTAATAGTATTGATTATCATCATCATTTGGGATATCAAATGATAGGTAAGTTTCATCAATGTGGCTATAAATTTAATCGTTGGTATGATATGGTATGGATGGAAAAATTTATAGGGGAACATTTAGAAAATCAATTGCCAATTATTGAATTTAATAAAATCAAAGATCAAATAGATTTAAATGAGGAATAACAAATGGAATTAAAACAAGGCAGACCACAAGAAAAAAGAATAGCTAAAGAAGAAAGAGTTTATGATTTGTTAGAAAAACTACATATTGATTATCAACGCATAGACCATGAAAAAGCAGATACGATGGAAATATGTTTAGAAATAGAAAAATCTTTACAAGCAACGATATGCAAAAATTTATTTTTAGTAAATTCCAATAAAAGCCAATATTATTTATTAATGTTAAAAGGACATAAAAAATTCAAAACAAAAAATATATCGAAACAAATCAACAGTTCCCGTCTTTCTTTTGGAAGTGATGAAAAAATGCATGAATATTTAGATATTACACCTGGTTCTGTTAGTGTTTTAGGACTAATGAACGACGTTAAAAACAATGTTCAATTATTAATGGATCAAGATTTATTAGAAGATGAATACCTAGGTTGTCATCCATGCATTAATACAAGTAGTCTAAAAATTAAAATGCAAGATGTTTTTGATAAAATTTTACCAGCCATTAATCATCAAGCAATCTTTGTGGAGGTTCAAGATGGATAAAGAAGGAATCATGATTTATTTGTGCATGAAAGGACAAAATGAATGGCTAGAAGAAGTTAAAGCCTATTTTCAAAAGAGTTCTTATGTCTTAAAAGTAATTGAAATTGATGATTGGCAAAATGAACTTTCTTTAACAAATCAAAAAGGAAAAATTCTTTTAGAAAAAATTAAGCAAATACAATTAAAAAACAAATATTTAAAATGTTATATTAGCGGTTATTCTTTAGCAGGTTTATTTAGTCTTTATTCACTTCATGAACTTGATTTAGATGGGGCTATCAGTGTATCTGGGTCTTTATGGCAAGAAGGGTGGTTAGAGTATTTAAAGAATCATCCTATAAAAAACAAAAGAATCTATTTAAGTTTAGGAAGTAAGGAACATAAAACAAGAAATGCATTGATGAAAAATGTGTTGAAAAACACCTTAGAAGCTTATAAAATCTATCAAAAAGAAAATGATTGTTTCTTTCAAAAAAATAATGGAAATCATTTTTTTGAAAGTGAACTAAGAATGAAGAAAGGATGGGATTGGTTTTTTTATGAAAAATAAGAAATTAACAGAAAAAAGACTTTTGCTTATTAAAAAAATACTATTTATATTAACGATTTTATTATTGATTTATCATGTAGGTTGGACAATTTTTATTATTGCTTTCCGCCATCATATTGGTGATGTTTACATAAAATATGTGACAACTATGATTTTTCGTATTCTTCAATTTAGTGCGATGTTACTTGTATTATCAGCACCTAGAATTTTACAAAAATGGTTTAAGATGCAAGTACCTTTAACACTTTATATAGTTATTGCATTTTTTGCCTTTAATGCTTTAGTTTTAGGAGATGGACTTGATTTTTATGGAAGATATCCATGGTGGGATTCTTTTTTACATTTCCATTCGGGTATAATTTTATCTTTTGTAGCCTTATGGTTTATTCATGTGATGATGGCTGAAAAAAGCAAATATATTTATATGAATAAATATTTTACATGTTTATTTTTAGTTGTGTTTTCGCTAGGAATAGGGGCTTTTTGGGAATTATTAGAATATAGTTGTGATGGGCTCTTTCATACCAATGCTCAACAATATATGGCTTCTACAAAAGGAACACTTGTTTCTAAAAAAGATATTCCTTTAAAAGGACATGAAGCTTTAAAGGATACAATGAAAGATTTAGCTCTTGATTTAGGAGGCTCTTTAATTGTAGCAACTTATGGTTTTATTAAACATGATGAAATATTAGAAAAAAGAAACGAGAGATAAATTATCTCTCGATGATATTTTGAGCTAGAGATTCTAAATGATTTTTAGAATCTTTTATTTTTTGAATTTCATCTGGCGAAGCTGTTTCATAATTGAATTTTCTAGTTATTTTCATTAAAGAAGCAAGTTCACCTTTAATTTGTTTTCTTAAAGCTTTATCCATTTCTTTTTTATGCGTTGCAAGACCATTTTGAACATTGATCATCAATGTTTCAACTTCATTTTTTAAAAGCATATTTTCTTTAGTAACTTGGTCTTGGCTTTCATACATTTTCGCTTGTTTAATAGCTTCTTCAATATCTGTATCAGACATTTTAGAAGAACCTTCAATTATCATACTTTGACTATTTCCAGAAGCTAAGTCTTTAGCAGAAACGTGAACAATACCATTACTATCAATATCAAAAGTAACTTCAATTTGTGGAACTCCACGCATCGCACGTTTGATTTTTTTAAGCTTAAATTTACCTAAAGATTGATTATCTTTTGCGAGTGGTCTTTCTCCTTGTAAAACATTGATTTCAACTTGTGTTTGAAAGTTTGCTGATGTCGTAAAGACTTGACTGTGACTGGTTGGAATCGTTGTGTTTCTTGGAATTAATGGTGTAGCAACACCACCAACAGTTTCAATAGAAAGTGTCAAAGGTGTAACATCTAATAATAAAACATCATTATCTTCACCATATAAAACCATTTCACCGCTTAGTTTTCCTGCTTGGATTGCAGCTCCTAAAGCTACACATTCATCAGGATTTAAGGATTTACTTGGTTCCATTTGAGTAATTTCTTTTACTTTTTCTTGAACTGCTAAAATACGTGATGAACCTCCCACTAAAATGACTTTATTTAAGTCTTGTGGTGTTAATCTTGCATCATTTAAGGCTGTTTGCATTGGTAAAACAAGACGATCAATTAAAGATTTTGTCAGTTCATTCATTTTTTGTCTTGTTAAGGTGATTTCTAAATTTTTTGGACCATTTACATCTTGATAAATAAAAGGTAAATTAATGATGGTACTTGATTGACTTGAAAGTTCTATTTTAGCTTGTTCACTAGCTTCTAAAATACGAGATAAAGCAATTTGATCTTTTCTTAAATCAATTCCTTCTTGTCTTGAAAAAGTATCAAGGACGTAGTCACTAATGGCTTTATTAAAATCATCTCCACCTAAATGATTATCCCCAGCTGTTGATAAAACTTCAATAACACCACTACCAATTTCAATAATCGAAACATCAAAAGTTCCACCACCTAAGTCAAAAACCATTACCTTTTGACCATAAGCATTTTCTAAACCATAGGCAAGAGCAGCAGCTGTTGGTTCATTAATAATTCTTAATACTTCTAAACCAGCAATTCTTCCAGCATCTTTAGTTGCTTGCCTTTGTGCATCGTTAAAATAAGCAGGAACTGTGATAACGGCTTGTGTTACTTCTTCTTGTAAGTAAGCTTCTGCATCCGTTTTTAATTTTTGTAGAATCATAGAAGAAATGAGTTGAGGAGATAGTTGTTTACCATCGATTTCCACATGATAGTTATCTCCCATTTCTCTTTTAATAGAAGAAATTGTACGTTTTGGATTCATCGATTGTTGACGTTTTGCAAGTTCTCCTACAAGTTTCTTTCCATCTTTATCAAAAGCAACAATACTTGGTGTTGTTTTTTGATTTTCTTTATTTTCAATAATTTTAGCTTTTCCGTTTTCATAAAAAGCCATACAACTATTTGTTGTACCTAAATCAATTCCAATAACCTTTGCCATAATTTTCTCCTTCTAACAACATAAAATAGGATAATGATATCCGCTACCACAACAACAAGACATCATACAATTTAATAACATAATTGAATAGCAACAATTCATCATACTTGCAGGATTTCCATATTGTTGGCTTGTTTGACGATATTGATTCGTATTTCCTTGTAATTGGTTCACTAAAAGAATATATTGCATATTCATAGGTTCCATTTGTAAGGCTGTTTGAGCATATTCTTGAGCACGTATATTATTTCCTAAACCATTTTCAGCAATGGCAGATAAATAAAACCACATACTTGATTTATTACGTATTTGATTTAAAACATTAAGTGCTTCTTGATAACGTCCGCCTTGAATAAATCCTTGAGCTTCTTGATAAGCGTCTTGATCATTACCTGTATATTGATAACCACCAGTTGTTTGACCACCATAACTTTGTTGTCTAAAACCTTTTTTTCTTTCATCCATAATAGTTTTATATGCATTTTGGACTTCTTTAAATTTTTCAGTGTATTCTGCTTGATGAGGGTTTCCAATATTAGCGTCAGGATGATATTTTTTAGAAAGCGTACGATACGCTTTTTTTACTTCATCATCACTAGCACTAGGGGATATACCTAATATTTGATAGGGATTCATGATTGTTCCTCCATTCTTTTCTTTTTGATTAGTTCAAATTTTGTCCAAATACCACTATAAATAATATTTCTTAAAAGTTCAATATTTTTAATTAAAGGAAGTTTTTCAAAATAATAACTACTTCTAGAAATCATCATTTCTAATATTTTAAAACAATAATCCTGAAAATTATCTTCTTTAAATTGATCTTTAAAAGGATTGTATGTTTGTTTTTTTAAATCTTCTTCAACATCTTCAAAAGCATCTATTAAATAAATAAACTTACCTAAATAAAATCCCATTTGATATAAATCATCCTTGAAAATATCCTCTTGATAAACACATATTTCAGCCATAATATGGCCAAAATGACCAGCTATTTTATCTAAGTCCATACAATTCGTTTGTTCTAAATAATGGATTTGATCTAAGTGTTCTTTAATAGTTTCTACTTTTTGAGGATATTTATTTTTAACAATTTTAAATTTCTTTTTTATAAATTGAATAAGGGATTTACTTTTTAAAGAATTTTCATCTAGAATATCATCTTCTAATTTATAATAAGTTAATATAATGGTCATATCACTTACATAATCCATACATTCATTTGTACAAACTCTTTTTTTATGAAAAGGATGTATAGGACAATGGATAAAATAATGATTTTCATGAGGTTCATAAAGACTTGAAAGTAAAATACCTACAAAGTTTAAATCATAATTAAGAGTAAATTGACTTAATCTTCCATGATTCTTTTTTAAAGATTGACATAAACCACAATAATATTCTTGATATTGATCAAAATCTTTTATTTTTAATTCGGGTTTATTAATAACAACATAACCAAACATTTTTAAGTTCTCTTTTCAAATTTTTGATGGCAGCTTGGACAAGTCACAATAATTTTTCCTTTTCCTTTAGGAAGTCTTACCATTTGTTTACAAGACGGGCAACGATAATATTTATGACTTCTATCTGACAATCTTTTCTTTTGTAAATTAAACCATTGTTGAATAGGTTTAATGCTTTTTAGATACTTTTCATTTTCTTGATAACGTTTGTATGTTTGTCTAGAAAACATACGATAGATTACTAATAACCAAATTAAATAACCTAACCACATTATAATTCTATTGTTGAAAAATATATTGACGATAAATAAAGCAATCACTAGAAATAATGCGTGATTGTTTAATGTATCTATACCATATCTTCCTTGCATAAAGCGGATTAACTTTTCTTTCATAAAAACATCTCCTTCACTTTGATGAGGAGATTATATTATTGAATTGTGTATTAAACATGAACTCTAAAAAACATTATATTTTGATTTTCTATGACAGAATATGATGATAAAAAATAAATATTTTAAATGAAAATAGATTAGAAATTTTAAAAAGACATTAACTGACATATTTTATAACTTTTTCTTTCTATGGTAGTAGTGGAAAGGAGAAAGAAATGAAAAAATTAATATGTCTTTTAACAACATTTCTAAGCTTGTTTTTTATGATGAAACCTGTTGAAGCAACTGGTTTAAAATGGGAAATTTCTAAATCAAAAACAGCTACTCAACTAGATTCAAATTATCAAAGTCAAGTGGCGCTTTCACTACCTTCGAAAAGCGAAAACTTAGTTTCTGATGTTGTTTTTGTTTTAGATAAGTCAACTAGTGCACAAATTGAAAATCAAGCATTAGAAATGTTAGAACAACTTAAAGCACAGATTGAAAAAACAGATGCAAAGGTAAAAGTAGGAATTGTTATTTTTAATAAAACAGCACATGTATCTTCATGGTTTAATCTTACAAGTCAAATGTCTCAAATCAAAGAAGCAATTCAACAAGAAATTACTTCTGGAACAAATAGTCATGCAGGATTATTAGCTGGTAAGGAATTGTTGGATAATGACAAGGAAGTAGAAGCTCAAAGGAAATATATGGTTTTTGTAAGTGATGGTATTACTTATATGTATAATCAAGAACCAACAGTTACCGCTTGGTCTTTTGAAAATGATGGAAGTGTTTTAAATTGGGCAGGTCCTGATAATTTTAAATCTAAATATAGTGATTCCATTCCTGAATGGAACACATATTTTAAAAATGTAAAGAATCAATTAGAAAGTCAAGGTAATAAATATGATTATATTTATGGACAAACACCAACAGTTTCAACACCTGTATTAGAATCGAATCAGTATTTAAATTCAGTTGATAAAGCACTTTATTATACGAATGATACGTATCAAAATATGAAAGAAGAAGGGTATCATTGTTATGTGATGAAGGCTAATGGTCAAAGTCATTATCCTTGGGCAACTTCTTTTATGGAATACTTATCAAATAATGAAGAAGTTTCTTTTGATGCTATTCAAAATGATATTTATTATTTATTAGATAAAGGAAGTTATGTTGAAGATTATATTGGTCAAGGAAAAGATCAATTTGGAAATGAATATAATTTTGATTTTGTTAATGAAGTTAATCAATTTTATATGATGGTTGGTCAAAAGAAATATACACCAGAAATGATAGAAGATGATACATGTTATCATTATGGATTTAATAAGCAAAATGATGGTTATGATTATGAACTTTACTATTATTCTGGAGTAGAGGAACATTTTATTTGGAAAATGAATGTTCCTGTTACACAATTTGATCCAGTTCAACTTATTTATACTGTTATACTAACAAATCCTCAAGAACAAGCAGGAGAATATGGTTACTATGATGAAGATGGTCATTTAAATAAAGATAATTTAAAGACGAATACTCGAGCTACTTTACATCCTGTAGATAGTAATGGAAATGCTTTAGAAATTGAAGATTTTTTAAATCCGACAGTAAGCTATAGTGTTCAAAATACAAAAATTCAAGAGAATCCTAAACAAGAAACAAAGATACAAACAGCTAAAAAAAGTGTAAAAACAGGGGATGAACAAATGATTTATCCTTATATAGTACTTTCTCTACTAACAATTTCAATTGTATCTGTGCTTAAAAGAAGATTAGAAGAATAATCTTCTTTTTTCTTTGATTTTATATCTTTATTGACAGTTGTTTTTAAGTTTTTCCATCGATTTTATAAATGAAAATGTATTTATTTTTAATAAGAAAAAATCCGACAAACTTTATAATATCTCCTTTTTATTATTTAAACAAAGAAGGAGGAAGATTATGAAAAAATTAATACAAATAAGTATTTGTTTGATGATTTTAATTTTAAATATGCATACAGTTAAAGCTATGAATTATCAAGCACAAATACAAGATCATTATTATGAATCATTTCAAGAAGCTATCAAGGATATTTTAGATGAAAAACAAAAAGGACCGATTTATTTATTAGATGATGTTATTTTAGATATAGGAACTATTAATAAAGATATTGAAATTATAGGAAATCATCATCAAATATCAGTTCCCTGTCAAAGTCAAACAAATGATAGTGAAAGTCAAGGACGTTTAAATATACAGGCACATTTAACATTTAATCAATGTGATGTACAATTTAATAATATGTATTCATCTGGAAATAATACATGGTCGGTTGTTATGTCTTCAACTGGTGTTTTAGATTTAATCAATCAATCGCATGTTTCTTTTGTAAATTATGGTATCTATGCGAGTAATGGTGCGATTATTAATGTAGATCATTCAGTAGTTTCATTAAAACAAATGAAGTATACTTCAATGATGGGTGAATCATATGGTATTTTAAATCTTAATAATAATGCTAAGTATAACATAGAGGATGCGATTGAACCAAATGGAATAACAGGTTTTCATATAAATGTAGATCATTCTAGTCTTGTTATTCAAAATTGTACAAATCAAGCTATTGTTAAAGGAAATTTAAATATTACAAATCAAGGAAGTGTATCACTTTTAAATAATGAAGTTGGTTATAATATGTATAGTGGTAATCAACTTTATGTAGATGAAACATCTTCATTAAAAATGAATGAAAATAAAAATTGTGCCCTTTTAAGTCAAGGTAAACAAAAACGTACAATGATTGTTAAAAAAGGAGGAAAGCTAGAAGCTCAATATAACGGAAGTCAGTATCAAGCAAGTGATGATGAATCTAAATATTATGCTCAAACATCTGCTTTAAATTTTGGAGTTTATGGATGGTATGAAAGAGCACAAAAAATATATTTTTATCCTAATTCAGATGATGTTATTTTTGAAGATGGTGCCAAAGTAAATATTTCTCATAATTATGTAAGAGGTATTTCTAATTATGGAAATCTTTATCTTGGTAATCAAACTATTATTACTTCAAATGGAGGTTATCAAAAAGGTAATCCACTTGATACATGTCGTGTAGGTAAAGGTGGAGGAATTTATAATGCTGGAAAGTTAACATTATCTAGTACAGTTTTATATAACAATCATGCACGTTTAGCTGGTGATGATCTTTATGGAGAAGAAACAGGCTCAGTTTATTTGAGTACGGTAGGTAATAATTGGATTTTAGATGATTGTAATCATAAAATAGATGGTTGGTATCAAGATACGTTACAACACAGATGGGATGGAGAACATTTAGATCGATTATATCTTGTAAATATAGAAAAGAATCAAACATATCATGCCTTAGAAGCTAAAGCCGCACATGGAATCATTAAAGAAGACATTAAAACAGAAATAACACCTACAGAATCTGTCAAGGTACAAGCTGTTAAAACAGGAGATACAACACCAATGGATTATTGGTATACACTTATAGGTCTTTCATTAACTGTTATGCTTTTATTCTTTATTAAATATGTGATGAAAAAACGCGATTAGTCGCGTTTTGTTTTTGTTTGTGGTATGATAGCGTGGGTGATGAAAATGTTAGTGTCGATGACAGATATAACAAAGTATAATGGAGAAAGATGTATTTTAGATCAAATAGAATTACATATTGAAGATAAAGATAAAATAGGAATCTTAGGAGTTAATGGGACTGGCAAATCAACGCTTTTGAAGATTATTTCAGGTATTGAAGATTATCAAGGGAAAATGACTTATCAAAAGGATTTACGTATTAATTATTTACCACAAACACCTTTGTATAATGAAATGGATACAATTATGGAAACAGTTTATAAACAAATTGATTCAAAAGATATTCATGATTTTGAAATAAAGGCTCAATTAGGTAAGTTTGGAATTTATGATGAAAATCAAAAAATCAAAGAACTTTCAGGAGGACAACTTAAAAGAGTAGCTTTAGCGATTGCTTTAATGAAGCCTTGTGATTTATTAATTTTAGATGAACCAACCAATCATTTAGATAATAGTATGATTGAATATTTAGAAAAGTTTTTAATAAAATGGTCAAAAGGATTATTAATGGTAACTCATGATCGTTATTTTTTAGAAAGAGTAGTAAATCGTATTGTTGAAATAGATCATGGACAAGTTTATAACTATGAAGCCAATTATTCAAAATATTTAGAACTGAAACAATTAAGATTAGAAACACAACTTTCTAGTCAAAGAAAAAGAAAACTCTTTTTAAAGAAAGAACTTGAATGGGTACGTGCTGGCGTACAAGCACGTACAACTAAAAGTAAAGATCGTCTGCAAAGATTTGAAGAATTATCAAAAGTAAAAGATATAGAAGTGAATGGGAAAATTGAAATGATTCATACTTTTTCTCGTTTAGGAAAGAAAACAATTGAACTGAATCAGATTTCTAAAAGTTTTGGTCAAAGAAAACTATTTGATGAATTTTCTTATATGTTTAAACAACATGACCGTATTGGAATATTAGGAGATAATGGAACAGGTAAATCAACATTATTAAATATTCTTACAGGAAGTTTAAAAAGTGATACAGGGTATGTTGAAATTGGAGAAACTGTACGTTTTGGTTATTTTAAACAAGGATATGATGATTTACCAATGAATAAAAAAGTCATTGATTATATTCAAGAAATTTCTAATGATTTTAAGGTGGATGGACAAGGATTATCAGCTAAAGATATGTTAGAAAGATTTTTGTTTGACGCTAGATTACAACATACACCAATTTCTCGTTTATCTGGTGGAGAAAGAAGAAGACTTTATTTATTACGTGTATTAATGATGATGCCAAATGTTCTTGTTTTAGATGAACCAACGAATGATTTGGATATTGATACACTTAATATATTAGAAGATTATTTAGATCATTTTGAAGGAATTATTATTACAGTTAGTCATGATCGTTACTTCTTAGATCGTATTTGTGATGGTTTATTTATTTTACAAAATCAACATATTCGTTATGTTAATGGAGGTTATAGTCAAAATCTAGATACTTCTACTAAAGAAGAAAAAGAAAAAGGACAAGGGGCTTTGGCTTATAAACAAAGTAAGCAAAATAAAATCAAAATGACATATATGGAAAAGAAAGAATTTGAAGGAATTGAAGATGTCATTATGGATTTAGAAACAAAATTAAATGAAGTTGAAGAAAAGATGAATGGTGTTACTGATTTTAAAGAAATTGATGAGCTTTCTAAACAAAGAGATGAAATTCAAAATCAAATTGATGAAAAGAATGAACGTTATCTTTATTTGTTAGAATTACAAGAACAAATTGAAAATCAATAATTGACCTTTGTATATACATGTAGGATAATAGAGATATGAAAAGGAAGGTTTGAGGAATGAAAAGATTATTAAGTTGTACAAGTAGTGAAATGTTGAAAATGGATGGTCAAGAATTAAAACAAGCAATTCTTGCTAGTGAAGGAAGAACTGTGATGACAGAAACAGTTGTTGCGATTGAACCTTTATTAGGAGATCTTACAAATGCTGAACTTGCAGTTTCATTTGGAAGTGATATGGTTTTATTAAACTGTTTTGATTGTAATCATCCAGAAATTAAAGGATTACCAGCATGTGATAATCCAGTAGATAAATTAAAAGAAATTGTTGGTAGACCAATTGGATGTAACTTGGAACCTGTGGATTTAGATGCTGATTTAATGGAAGAAAGACGTGTTATTTCTACAGGAAGACAAGCTACAAAAGAAACATATATTAAAGCTCAAGAATTAGGATTTAATTTTATTTGTTTAACAGGAAATCCAGGAGTTGGTGTTTCAAATCATTCAATTTGTGAAGCAATTAAAGAAGCTAAAAAATATTTTAAAGGATTAATTATTGCTGGAAAAATGCATGCTGCAGGAATTGATGAACCAATCGTTGATATGGAAAGTATTAAAGAATTTATTGAAGCGGGTGCAGATGTTATTTTAATGCCTGCTGTTAATACTGTTCCTGGTTTATCTGAACAAGAAGTAACAGAAGCTTGTCGTTATATTAAGGCACATGGTGCTTTATCTTTAAGTGCTATTGGAACAAGTCAAGAAGGGGCAGATGAAGGTACTATTCGTGAAATTGCTTTATTAAATAAACGTTGTGGTATTGATATTCAACATATCGGAGATGCGGGATTCTGTGGTATTGCTTTACCTGAAAATATTATGGCTTTATCAATTGCTATTCGTGGTAAAAGACATACATATCATAAGATTGCTTCATCAATTAATAGATAGAATGTCATTTATATAAAAGTGATAGGAGTGTTATATAAAAATGACTGCAACAAATAATTCTAATTATTTGGGCGCTCTAAATAATCGAGTGCTTTAGCGAAATTCGCTCTAAATTATTAAGGGGG
>OGXP01000314.1_pt1 | contig 58142 bp, 53 predicted proteins | sample 1576351 | NCBI WGS metagenome assembly OGXP01 (sample SAMEA3541517, study PRJEB24748) | human gut metagenome | biome: human gut; feature: human-associated habitat; material: faeces | place: China | collected 2012
GGATAAACGCTGAAGGCATCTAAGCGTGAAGCCCCCCTCAAGATGAGATATCCCAACGAAAGTTGTAAGACCCCTTGAAGACGACAAGGTAGATAGGGCAGAGGTGGAAGTGCAGTAATGCATGGAGCTGACTGTTACTAATCGGTCGAGGGCATAACCAAGAAGGTAGGACAGGGTAAGGAAGAATGGATGGAGTAAAGATTTAAATTTGTATGTGGTTTTGAAGGTACATGAAAAAAGTAAGGGAGCTGTAGACCGTAAGGGTTTGCAGTTTTTTTATTGCTCAGAGGTGATCAGCCTGGAGAAAAATGCAGAAGAGTCATTCATGCTGTTTAATAAAGATGCAGACTACCAGCTGCATCTTCCACAATTTGTACATGGTATGCAGTTCTTTTTTTTAATAACAGGATACCACGGCTTTACCTGCAGATCCGGTAAGTTATTGAGCTCTAAAATGATAGAATGATAATGATCAGAAAGAGTAATCCAGTCTGAATCATGCTGTTCGATAGTCAGTGGGTAGATGGTTTTTTGATCAGGAGACATACAATTTTGATGTAAAAGAGGGGTATAGACATCTGTACCAATTTGGATAAATTGATCGATGGTGATGATTTTGTAATCATCAGAAGAGAACGAAATGATTGCAGGAGACACAGCCAAAGTGTCTTCCGCAGGAATTTTATAAGAGTCAGTAGTAAATTCTCCAATTGGAGTTTCTAGTTTCATCATGTGTTAGCACTTCCTTTAATATCTTATAAATGAAAATTACTCGTTTTTCAGTTCTTCTTTCATGGCGCTGTCTTTTCCCTGCATAAAATGGTCTTTTTTCAGGATTGCAAAAGCCCGCTCATAATCATTTTTACGCATATATTTAACCATTTTTTTCAAATTCTCATTCGTTGGAACGATCCGCATGCCGTTTTTCAGCGAATACATACCCACTCTTACCAGCTCTGATAAATTGGATTCATAGAATTTGGTGATCCGGTCATTATTGAAAATGCTGACGATTTCCAGATGCATCTGCGTATCAGCAAGCTCCCACTTGTAAACATCGGAAGCAACCGCACACATATGTACCACTTTTTCTTCAATTCGATAGGAATATTCTTCCGCTTTTCCACCTTCAAAGATCAGTTTAAATGCACTGCCCTCTAAGAGCTCGCGGAGCTGATAAAGTTCATTGATATCTTTATCGGTGATTTCTTTTACAGTCATGGATTTATAATAATCGGTAACGATCAGACCTTCAGACTGCAGCATTTTGAGTGCAGTGCGTACCGGATTACGGCTCATACCGAGCTCTTCTGTCAGAAGTGCTTCGGTAAGAGGCATTCCTGGTGGATAAGTCAGATTCATAATGTTATTTTTGATAATTTCATAAGCCTGATCGGCAAGTGATTTCTTTTTTTCAGCCATGTGAAATCCCCCTCTGTCTGGTGAATATATTAAGTATAACACATTAAAACGGGGTTTGTAAAAAATAAAATTAGGTATATGTAAAGTTGCGTTTAATATAAGAGTACAGACTGATAATTGTATACAATTGTGCATGTATTTTCGACGAAAAACGGCATTTTCTATTGTGAAAATGTTGACTTTAAACAGAGGAAGTGATACATTGAATGCAGAAAGAAATTTGTATACAAATTAAATGATTGTATACAAAATGAAAATGAAAATGTATAAGGTTTTAAGTTCATCAGGAGGAGAAAGACTATGAAATTAGGATTTATCGGAACAGGTAATATGGCAGGAGCAATTATGGGAGGCGTTATTAAAAGTAACGTATTCAAACCGGAAGAAATCATCGGAGCAGATCTTTTTGCACCAGGTCGCGAAAAAGTAAAAGAACTTTATGGAATCAATGTTACTGATAGCAATAAAGAAGTAATTGAAAAGTCAGAAGTTGTTATTTTTTCTGTAAAACCACAGTTTTATGCAGATGTCATTCAGGAAGTAAAAGATCTGGTAAGACCGGAACAGCTTATTATCACGATCGCACCAGGAAAGACACTTGCATGGCTTGCCGAACAGTTTGGAAAAGATGTTAAGATTGTTCGTACAATGCCGAACACTCCGGCTATGGTTGGAGAAGGTATGACAGCTGCCACACCGAATGAACATGTAACAAAAGAAGAACTTGATTATGCATGCAAGATCCTTTCTGCATTTGGTAAGGTAGAAGTTGTGACAGAGCATATGATGGATGCAGTTGTTGCAGTAAGCGGAAGTTCACCGGCATATGTATTTATGTTTATCGAAGCAATGGCAGATGCTGCTGTTGCAGAGGGAATGCCGAGAGCACAGGCATACAAATTTGCAGCACAGGCAGTTCTTGGAAGTGCGAAGATGGTTCTTGAAACAGGAAAGCATCCGGGAGAACTCAAAGACATGGTATGCTCACCGGCAGGAACAACGATTGAAGCCGTAGGTGTATTGGAAGAACACGGATTCAGAAGTGCGGTCATTGATGCAATGAAGGCATGTGTTGATGTTGCAAAAGGAATGTAGATACGATATACTTGTTTACGGGGAAAAACATGTCCACGTAAACCTGAGAAGGACCGGGGCGTATGACGCAGCCGGTCTTTTTTTATCTATTAAGAAAGGTCTTTCCTGATAATAAAAAACGCTCCGCGTGGAACATGATACCATAGGAGGTAGATAGATGGCAGCAAAACAGAATGTAAAGCGGCGGATTGTAGATGCCGCATGGGAATTGTTCTATGAAAAAGGATATGATGATACAACAGTAGATGATATCATTCGTCTTTCTGAGACATCAAAAGGATCGTTCTATTATTATTTCAGCAGCAAAGATTCTCTGCTTGATACATTGTCAACTATTCTGGATGAGAATTATGCAAAGCTTGAAGATGAACTGGATCCGGAAATGAACAGTTTTGATAAACTGATGTATCTCAATTACCGGTCGCATTCATTTATGGAGCAGAAGATTGATGTAGCATTGTTATCATCCTTATATTCAACACAATTGATTGCCAAGGGAGACAGGAATCTTCTGGATCAGAACCGTACTTATTACAAGCTGATCAGCAGGATCATAGAAGAGGGGCATGTGCGAAATCAGATCAGCAGAGAGAAGAGTATCCAGGAGATTACCAAGTATTATTCACTCTGTGAGCGGGCACTGGTATCAGACTGGTGTCTGAACAGGGGAAATTATTCGCTTGGAGAATACAGTAAGGAATATATGCCGATTTTAATGGAACATTTCCGGGTAGATCAGCCTGAATAGAGAAAGGTTTTCATATGAAAGAGAGTCAGAGAAAAGGTTTAATTTCAGTACATGTTGCTGTGGCATTGTTTGGTTTTGTCGGACTGTTTGCCAAGCTGGTAGATCTGCCTGCAGTGATCATCGTGCTTGGAAGGGTATTTTTTTCATCTATTTTCCTCTGGATTTTTCTGCGTTTTAAAAAGCAGAAAATTCGCCTGGAGGAGAAAAGTGATTATTTGTGGATGGTCGGAGCAGGTGCAGTTTTAGCAATACACTGGAGTAGTTATATGCAGTCGATCCAGAGTTCGACGGTTGCAGTTGGTACGCTTACGGTATCAACTTTTCCGGTATTTGTTATTTTTCTGGAGCCATACCTGTTCCATGAAAAACTGAAGAAATCGGATGTGTTTTGTACACTGATGATGCTAGTCGGAGTATTCTTTATCGTACCCGCATTTCAGATGGATAATCAGATTACACAGGGAGTTCTGTGGGGACTTCTGAGTGCATTTACCTATGCAATATTGTCACTGATGAATCGCCGTTTTTCCAGCAGATATCCGGCAACACTGGTGTCGCTTTATGAACAGGGAACTGCAACGATCGTGTTGATCCCGATGATGTTTGTGTTGAAGCCGGTGATTACACTTGCAGATGCAGGCGTATTGATGATGCTTGGAATTATTTTTACAGCAGTTGCACATTCTTTATTTATCAGTGGACTTCGGACTGTGAAGGTAAGGATTGCCGGAATTTTATCCGGACTGGAACCGGTGTATGGGACTTTAAGCGCATTTCTGTTTCTGAAAGAAGTTCCAAGTTTCAGAGAGTGCCTTGGTGGTGTTATCATTCTGGCTGCTGTGTTTTTATCGACACTGAAACCGGAGGAGAAAGCATCTGATGCTCCGGCATAAGAATAAAGAGAAGTTTGAGGATTTTATCTGGCACTGGTTTCTGGTGATCGGATATTGTCTGGAAAATGTATAAAGACTTTCTAAAAACTATTTACGGACGGGAAAAGTTCCGTTACAATAGGTAGAGAAATCAATGAAAAGGAGATTGTATAAAATGGCAAATCCAATAGTAACATTTGAAATGGCATCTGAAGCATGAACCGGGCGTTCTTTCTATGGCGCGTACAATGAATCCGGATTCGGCAGGATCACAGTTCTTCATCATGCATAAGACTTCACCACATCTTGACGGTGCATATGCAGCTTTTGGTAAAGTTACAGAAGGTATGGAGGTTGTAAATAAAATTGCTGAGACGGCAACAGACTACAGTGACAGACCGCTGGAAGAACAGAAGATGAAAAAAGTGACTGTTGAGACTTTTGGAGAGGCTTATCCTGAACCAGAGAGAGTCTAACAGGAGTTACAAAGCAGACAACATTTGTAGAGACAGAATAATAAAGACGGGGGAGCCGGTGAAAGACAGGCTGAGAGGAAGCAAAAGAGCTTCGACCCTTTTTACCTGATACGGATCATGCCGTCGCAGGAAGTCATATTGATTTTTTCAGAGACACTTGTGCATGACAGGTGTTTCTTTTATTTCATAGGAAATTCCGAAGGAACTTCCTATGAAATAAAAGGCACTGCGTGCCGGAGATGCGCACTCGCACGAAGATGAAGAATGTCGCAAGCGACCGTGCTCGGCGCGAGAATGTGCCAAGGCACATTCTTTTTATACAAAATATTTAGGACAATTATGGAAAAAGAGAGGAAGAGAGTCAAATGAGAACAGCACTTACAATTGCAGGAAGCGATTCAAGCGGAGGAGCAGGTATCCAGGCAGATATCAAAACAATGATCAGTAACGGAGTTTATGCTATGAGCGCAATTACGGCTCTTACTGCACAGAATACAACCGGAGTTACCGGAATTATGGAGGCAACGCCGGAATTCCTGGGAGAACAGCTAGATAATATTTTCACGGATATTTACCCGGATGCAGTGAAGATTGGAATGGTATCTTCAAGTGGTCTGATTACAAAGATCGCAGACAAATTAAAAGAATATGATGCGAAAAATATTGTAGTTGATCCGGTTATGGTAGCAACAAGCGGAGCAAGACTGATCAGTGAGGAAGCGATTGATGCGCTGAAGAGGCACCTGCTTCCGATGGCAACCGTTCTGACTCCGAATATCCCGGAAGCAGAAGTACTTGCAGGTATGAAAATCCAGTCACAGGCGGATATGATAAAAGCAGCAGAAGAGATCGGCACCAAATATCACTGTGCAGTTCTTTGCAAGGGCGGGCATCAGCTGAATGATGCCAATGATCTGTTGTGGAGAGATGGTGGATATAAGTGGTTCTACGGAGAGCGGATCGACAATCCGAATACGCACGGAACAGGATGTACTTTATCCAGTGCGATTGCATCAAATCTTGCAAAAGGATATGATCTGGATGAGTCAGTAGAACGTGCGAAGAAATATATTTCCGGAGCACTTGCAGCAATGCTGGATCTTGGTAAAGGCAGTGGTCCGATGAATCACGGATTTGCAATTAAAAATGAATATACAGAAAGCAAAGTGGAGGAATAGAAGTATGAATGAAAAGAGAACCTCTATCTTTGAAAATGGACTGATCTGGTTTGGGGCAGGCGTGTCCCTTGCAGAGATCCTGACCGGTACTTACTTTGCGCCACTTGGATTCGGAAAAGGAGTTCTGGCGATTATTATTGGTCACATTATAGGATGCATGATGCTTTTCCTTGCCGGAGTAATTGGTGGAAAGACCAGACGAAGTGCAATGGAAACAGTAAAAATGAGTTTTGGCGAGAAGGGAGGAGTCTTCTTCTCCTTCCTGAATGTGCTACAGTTGGTTGGCTGGACAGCGATTATGATTTATGATGGGGCACTTGCAGCAAATGGTGTTCTTCATACCGGCAGATGGGTATGGTGTCTTGTGATCGGTGCACTGATCATTTTATGGATTGTGATCGGAATCACAAATCTTGGCAAGATCAATACGGTTGCAATGGCTGCTCTATTTATCCTGACACTGGTGCTCAGCAGAGTGATCTTTGGTGACGGATCGGTAGCAGGCGCAGGCGGAGATGCCATGACGTTTGGTGCAGCGGTAGAGCTTTCCGTTGCCATGCCACTTTCCTGGCTGCCACTGATCAGTGACTATACAAGAGAAGCAAAAGAACCGGTAAAAGCAACCGCAGTCAGTGCCGTTGTTTATGGAGTTGTCAGCTGCTGGATGTATGTGATCGGTATGAACGCCGCAATTTACACAGGAGAGTCTGATATTGCAAATATTATGGTGAAGGCCGGACTTGGAATAGCAGGACTTCTGATCATTGTATTTTCTACCGTTACGACAACTTTCCTGGATGCTTACTCAGCAGGAATTTCGTCAGAGTCAGTATTTTCAAAAATCAATGGGAAATATGCAGCAATTGTTGTAACTGTGATCGGAATGATCGGAGCGATTGTTTATCCGATGGACAACATTACCGATTTCCTGTACCTGATCGGTTCTGTATTCGCGCCGATGATCGCAATCCAGATTGCGGATTTCTTCATTCTGAAGAGAAAGGACAGCCTGGAAGTATCTCTGGATGTCATGAATGGTGTAATCTGGGTGATCGGTTTTATACTTTATCGTATTTTGATGAATGTGGATATTCCGCTTGGAAATACACTTCCGGATATGGTCATCACCATCGTGATTTGTATTCTTGCAAGAAAATGTATAAAGATAAAAAAATAGCTTTGAAAGAAAATGGAAATGCCGTGTTGACATTTCCATTTTCTTTTGACAGAACATGTAGCGATCTGCAGAAGAGAGGCGGAAAAATGAATGCTGACGCCTGGAAACGTGGTAAAAGTTTATAAGAAAGAAGTTTTGAATAATTTAGTTAGCGGATGGAATAAAGTGGGATTTTTATCCTGCAAAATATATATGGAAAAAGAGTTGGGTAGAATGAAAAAAGAGCTTACGACATATGATCGGGGGAAATGTCGTAAACTCTTTTTTCTGTAATTTCATTAAAGGAGAAATGAAAATAAAAAGTATCAAAATACTGAAAACGTCTTATTTTGTTCGGTTAAGTGTTATCCTTAACTTGTTTTTATAATAGCATTTGCAGGGAGTTTTGTATATTCGCAAAAAAAACTAAAAGAACTGCAAAGTTAAAATAAAATTGTGCAAAATAACGAAGTGCAAAACAAGATTGACAAAAGAATGTAAAAAAAGGAAATTTTAACGGTAAAAATATATAATGTCTAATAATTAACAAGAAGTTACAGAAAGTTACATGGAAAACTGTAATTTTTGAAAGTATATTCCGGAAGCAGGGTGGGAAAAACAGAGAAGGATACTGTTTGTGAATGCCGGAAAGATTCAGATAATGGAAAAAGAGCTTGCGACATATGATCGGGGGAAATGTCGTAAGCTCTTTTTCTGTAATTTCATTAAAGGAGAAATGAAAATAAAAAGTATCAAAATACTGAAAACGTCTTATTTGGTTTCGTTAAGTGCTATCCTTAACTTGATATTATAATACCATGTGTATGCTCTTCTGTAAATTCGCAGAAAAGACAAATGTTACAAAAATGATAGTGTAAAATTGTGCAATATAGCCAAAAACGGTGCGAAAAATGGAAAATGTGAAAGTTTTATAATCTTACGACTTCATATTTGATTTGCTTTTCCAATATGTTAAAATTAAAAAAAGCAGAAAATTTTACAGATAAGGGGAAAGATGATGAAAGAATTTGTTGAAATGCGGGATGTTCGTAAGATTTACCGTATGGGTGAAGTTGAGATTGCCGCAGCAGATGGAATTGATTTTCAGATAAAAAAAGGTGAATTTGCAGTTGTGGTAGGTCCAAGTGGTGCGGGAAAAACGACAGTGCTTAACATTCTGGGGGGAATGGATACGGCAACAAGTGGAGAGGTCTGGATCGATGGAAAGAATATTGTAAAGTATTCGCCGAGGCAGCTTACTTCCTATAGAAGGGATGATATTGGATTTGTATTCCAGTTTTACAACTTGATTCCGAACCTGACGGCGCTTGAAAATGTAGAGTTGGCACTGCAGATCTGTAAGGATCCGTTGGATGCGGAGATGGTTCTTAGGGAAGTGGGACTGGCAGATCGTATGAAGAATTTCCCGGCACAGCTTTCCGGTGGGGAGCAGCAGAGGGTATCGATTGCGCGTGCACTGGCAAAGAACCCGAAGCTTCTTTTGTGTGATGAGCCGACAGGGGCGCTGGATTACAATACCGGTAAGGCAATATTAAAGCTTTTACAGGATATGTGCCGTGAACGAGGGATGACAGTGATCCTGATCACACACAATTCAGCGATCACGCCGATGGCAGATCGTGTAATTAAAATGAAGAATGGAAAAGTCGGAAGCATGAAGCTGAATGAAAGACCGGTTCCGGTAGAGACGATTGAATGGTAGGTGGACGTAAAGACCGATGAAGAAAAATATTTTACGCAAAGATTTTATAATAGAAATAAAAAAGACGATGGGACGGTTTGTATCAATCTTTTTTATCGTAGCATTGGGTGTCGCATTTTATTCGGGAATCCGTGCATCAGAGCCAAGTATGCGGATCACTGCAGATCAGTATTTCGATGATTCAGAGCTGATGGATCTGAAGGTAATGGGAACCATGGGACTTACCAAAGCGGATATCAAAGCGATTGGAAAAGTATCGGGAATTGAAGCTGTAGAAGGCGGATACAGCAAAGACGTGCTTTGCCCGGTTGGAGACAATGAAAAGGTTGTCCATATGCTGAGCAAGGAGAAGAATTTTAATCAGGTTTCGGTTGTGGAAGGCAGGCTGCCGGAAAAAGCCGGAGAATGTCTGGTGGATGAAGATTTTCTGAGCTATACAGACCTGAAGGTTGGCGACACGGTAACTTTCCATTCCGGCGATGGAGAGGCATTGACGGATTCACTGGTTACAGATACATACAAGATTGTCGGAATCGGGAACAGTCCGCTGTATATTTCATTTGGAAGAGGAAGCAGTACGATCGGAACCGGAGAGATCAGTGGATTTGTTGTAGTGGATAAATCCTCTTTTGACATGGATGTTTATACGGAAGCTTATGTGAAAGTGAGCGATGCAGAAGAGAAAATTGCATTTACTGATGAATACAATAATCTGTCGGATGCAGCAAAGGAAGCCGTGAGTGCAATCGAAGAGGAACGCTGTGCAGTCCGCAAACAGGAGATCGTAGATGAGGCAAATGAAAAGCTTGCTGATTCAGAGAAGACAGTGAATGAAAAATCGCAGGAACTGGAGGATGCGAAAAAAGAGCTGGAGAGTGGGAAAAGCAAGGCAGCCGAAGAACTGGAAAAAGCAAAGCAGCAGCTTACGGATGGAGAAGCGGAGCTTGCGGATGCAAAGCAGCAGATCGCAGACGGCGAGACACAGCTTGCCGATGCAAAAGCGCAGCTGAATGATAAGCAGGCACAGCTAAGTTCAGCAGAGGCAGAGTATGAGTCCGGGAAAGCACAGCTGGATCAGAAAGAACAGGAGCTTGCGGCAGCAGAGCAGACGTATCTGAGCAATTATGCAAAATATATGCCGTTCATTACGGCTGGAAAAGCGCAGATTGCAGCAGGCAGGACGCAGATTGCAGATGGGAAGAAACAGCTGGACGAAGGTCTGGCACCGCTTAAGCAGCTGAGAGACGGGCTGGATGGAATTGAAGATGGAATCAGCCAGTGCGATTCGGGGATGGCGGAAGTGCAGAAGCAGCTGGACGGAATGGACAGCGATGTATATCAGGAATATGTAAAAATTCCAGAAGAAGACAGAAACGAAGAACAGCAGGCTTATGTAAATAAGTGGGAGAATTTAAACGCACAGTTTGCCGGTATACAGGCGCAGAAGACACAGCTTGAAACAGCAAAGAGCGGACTGTTAGCACAGGCAGGTTTTACCACAGAAGCAGATCTGGATGCCCAGATCACCAGCCTGACTGCGCAGCGAGATGAATTGGATAAAAAAGAGGCTGCACTTCTTGGGCAGGAGCAGACGCTTGCCGCACAGGAAGAAGAGCTGTTAAGTGCAGGCAGGCAGATTACAGACGGCAAGAGTCAGATCGCAGCAGCCAGATCCCAGCTTGACAGCACAAAATCTCAGATTACGGACGGAAAAGCACAGATCTTGTCTGCATGGGCACTTCTGAATGAAAAAGAGGACACTTTAAATGCAAGTAAAGCACAACTTGCATCCGGTGAACAGGAGCTTGCGGATGGCCGGAGTAAATATGAGCAGGCAGCAAAAGAAGCGGAAGAACAGATCACGGACGGACAGGCAAAGATTACAGATGGAGAGAAGCAGCTGACGGATGCAAAGCAGCAGATTGCAGACGCAAAGGCTGAGATCAAAAAAATCGAAAATCCGAAGTGGTATGTGCAGACGAGAGAGGATGCACTGACGGAATATCAAGGATACGGAGATAATGCAGACCGCATGCGTTCTATTGGAAAAGTGTTCCCGGTACTCTTTTTCTTGGTGGCAGCATTGATCAGTCTGACAACGATGACACGAATGGTAGAGGAACAGCGTGTGCAGATCGGAACGATGAAGGCTCTCGGTTATGGAAAAGCTGCAATTGCAGGGAAATACATTGGTTATGCTCTGATTGCAACGCTTGGCGGAAGTATTTTCGGAGTACTGGCCGGGGAAAAGATCCTGCCGTTTATCATTATTTATGCTTATATGATCCTGTATAAGCATCTGCCGGCGATCCTGGTACCGTACCATATGAGCTATGCACTCCAGGCTTCGGTAATCGCAGTGGCATGTACACTGATCGCAACGATCGCATCCTGCTATAAAGAGTTGGCAGCAGAACCGGCAGAGCTGATGCGTCCGGCAGCACCGAAGCAGGGGAAGCGGATTCTTCTGGAGCGGATCGGAATTATCTGGAAGCATCTGAATTTTACATGGAAATCGACCGTGCGGAATCTGATCCGGTATAAGAAGCGATTCTTTATGACCATTTTCGGAATCGGAGGCTGTATGGCACTGATGGTAGTCGGATTCGGACTGAAGGACTGTATCTATGAGATCGTCAGCCTGCAGTATGAGAAGGTGCAGTTCTATGATGCGGCAACCTACATGAGTGACGACATATCCGAAGAGAACAGACAACAGCTCCATGATTATCTGGATCAGAATGCAGATATAAAAGAGACGATCGAAGCGCGGATGCAGAAGACCGATGTAAAATCTGCATCCGGTAAAAAGACACTTTATCTGATGGTTCCGTCGGATGATGAAAAGATTGAGGACTTTTTAAGCTTCCACAGCAGGACCAATAAGGACGAGGTTTATTCACTGAAAAAAGACGAAGTGATTCTGACTGAGAAAATGGCATCCCTTCTGAATGTAAAGGTGGGAGATGAGCTTACGATCGAGGACGAGGACAGGGGAGACCAGACGGTGACGGTTGGCGCCATCTGCGAGAACTATATGAGCCATTACCTGTATCTGTCACCGGAAAAATACGAGGAATTATATGGTGTACCGGCAGAATATAACACGATCATCTACAGTGCAAAGGACGGAAAGGATGATCAGATCGAGAAGATCGGAACAAAGCTTCTGTCGATGGATGGAGTACTGAATGTAAGTTATACCAGCAGTATTGAAGGAAGGCTGGATGACATGCTGCGAAGCCTGAATCTGGTCATCGTGGTACTGATCGTATCTGCCGGAATGCTGGCATTTGTGGTACTGTACAATCTGAACAATATCAACATCACCGAGCGTCAGAGAGAGCTTGCAACCTTGAAGGTTCTGGGATTCTACGACGGAGAGGTTGCCTCTTATGTATACAGAGAGAATATCCTGCTGACGATCATTGGATCGGTTGTGGGTATGGTGCTTGGTAATCTACTTCACCGGTATATCATCCTGACGGTTGAGGTGGAAGAGGCGATGTTCGGACGTCAGATACACTGGCAGAGTTATCTGTACAGTTTCTTGTTTACTGTAGCATTTTCTTTATTTGTAAACTGGGTAATGTTCTACAAGCTGAAGAAGATCGATATGGTGGAATCTTTGAAGAGCGTGGAGTAAAAGCTTTTGCAAGTGTATGTCAAAGATTTCTTATAGACGGTACACAAAGAATCGGAAAATATATTTCACAGAAAGTTTATATTCTTCACAGAATTATTAGCACTCTTGTCAAAAGAGTGCTAATTTTCTATTGACATTTAGAAATCAGGGTATTAAGATATTTCATAGACAGAAAAATACGGTATTTGAAACCGTAAAAAGATAGAATATGAAATTTAGGAGTGATAAAAATGGCAGCAAAAAAAGGTAGTCTTTCAATCAGCAGCGAAAATATTTTCCCGATTATCAAGAAATGGGTATATTCTGATCATGATATTTTCGCAAGAGAGCTTGTTTCCAATGGATGCGACGCGATCACAAAATTAAAGAAGCTGGACATGATGGGAGAATATACACTTCCGGATGATTATAAAGGAAAGATCCAGGTTATTGTAAACTCGGAAGAGAAGACTTTGAAATTCATCGATAATGGTCTTGGTATGACTGCTGATGAAGTAGAAGAATATATCACACAGATCGCATTTTCAGGAGCAACCGAATTCCTGAACAAATACAAAGATAAGACAACAGAGGACGATATGATCGGACACTTTGGTCTTGGATTCTACTCTGCCTTCATGGTAGCTGATGAAGTTCATATTGATACCCTTTCTTATAAAGAAGGTGCAAAACCGGTACACTGGGTAAGTGAAGGCGGTACAGAGTATGAGATGGAAGAAGGGGATAAAGAGGAAGTTGGTTCTGAAATCACCTTATTCCTGAACGAAGATTGTGTAGAATTTTCAAATGAATACAGAATCCGCGAAGTCCTTGAAAAATACTGTTCATTCATGCCAGTAGAGATTTTTGTATCCAAAGCAAATGCAGAACCGGAATATGAGACGATCCCGGAGGATGAAGTCCTGGATACCGATACGGTTGTTGAACATATCCATGAAGACGCCAAGATGGAAGAAAAAGAAAATGAGAACGGTGAAAAAGAAATGGTTGAAGTTTCACCGGCATCCTACAAAGCAAAGATCGTGAAACGTCCGGTATCGATCAGTGATCCGGCACCGCTGTGGACAAAGCATCCAAACGAATGCAGCAAAGAAGATTATATTGATTTCTACCGGAAAGTATTTATGGATTACAAAGAACCGCTGTTCTGGATTCATCTGAACATGGATTATCCATTCAACTTAAAGGGTATCCTGTACTTCCCTAAGATCAATACCGAATACGATTCCATTGAAGGAACCATCAAATTGTACAACAATCAGGTATTTATCGCAGACAATATCAAAGAAGTTATTCCAGAATTCCTGATGGTATTAAAAGGAGTCATTGATTGTCCGGATCTGCCACTTAACGTATCACGAAGCGCACTGCAGAATGATGGATTCGTACAGAAGATCTCCGAATACATTTCCAAGAAAGTTGCTGACAAGCTTTCAGGAATGTGCAAGACAGATAAAGAAAACTATGAAAAATACTGGGATGACATCAGCCCATTTATCAAATTCGGCTGCCTGAAAGATGAAAAATTCTGCGAGAAGATGAGCGATTATGTTCTGTTCAAGAACCTGGATCACAAGTATATGACACTCAAAGAATGCATCGAAAAAAATGGCGGAAAAGCAGAACCGGAGGAAAAGACCGAGGGTGAAAATGCAGAGCAGTCAGCAGAAAAGAAAGAAACAGAGAAGACAACAATCTACTATGTAACAGATGAACAGCAGCAGAGCCAGTATATCAATATGTTCAAAAAAGAGGGACTGGACGCAGTGATCCTGTCACATAATATTGATTCTCCATTTATTACTCAGATGGAGCAGAAGAACGAACATATCAAGTTCCAGAGAATCGATGCAGATCTGACTGATCACTTCAAAGAAGATGTATCAGAAGAAGAAAAAGAAGCATTCAAAGAAAAAACAGACAGTCTGGTTGAAATATTCCGCAAAGCACTTGGCAATGACAAACTGGAAGTAAAAGTAGAAAAGATGAAAGATGAAAATGTGGCATCTATGATCACACTTTCCGAAGAATCACGCCGTATGCAGGAAATGATGAAGATGTATGGAATGTCGGGCATGGATCCGTCTATGTTCGGAACCAATGCAACCCTGATCCTGAATGCAAATCATCCGCTGGTAGAATATGTTGTAGCACATAAAGATGGCGAAAATACAGAAATGTTCTGCCATCAGTTATATGACCTGGCAATGCTGGCACACAAGCCACTCAGCCCGGAAGAGATGACAGAATTTGTAAAACGCAGTAATGAAATTATGATGAAACTGGCAAAGTAATTTTGCTGTAGATACCCGGAAAAGCCTGAATCATTCAGATTCTTGTTTTCGCTTATGCGAAAAGGTCTGAATGGTCAGGCTTTTTTGCTGTATTTGGAAACACTTTCCACAAAGTGTTGGTGAACTTCCTGGTCTTTTATAGTATAATATAACAAAAGAGAGGCGGTGGATACGATGAAGAATTATTCAAAGGATATAAGCAGACAATATCATATTCAGGTGGCCAACGGGGAAGTCGGCCGTTATGTCATTCTCCCGGGAGATCCAAAGCGCTGCAAAAAAATAGCACAGTATTTTGAAGATCCGGTGATGATTGCGGATAACCGGGAATTTATCACTTATACAGGAACTTTAGATGGCGTAAAGGTAAGTGTCACATCTACCGGAATTGGGGGACCATCAGCAGCAATTGCGATGGAAGAATTAGCCAGATGTGGAGCTGATACGTTTGTACGGATTGGAACCTGCGGTGGGATACAGCCGGAAGTAAAAAGTGGGAACATTGTAGTTGCTACAGGTGCTGTCAGAATGGAAGGGACAAGCAAAGAATATGCGCCGATCGAATATCCGGCGGTGGCAGATCTTATGGTGGTGAACGCACTGGTCAGTGCGGCGAAGGAAAAGTGCTGTGAATTTTATACCGGAGTGGTACAGTCAAAAGATGCATTTTACGGACAGCATGAGCCGGAGATGATGCCGGCAGGTTATGAACTGATCAATAAATGGGAAGCCTGGAAGAAACTGGGATGTCTGGCATCAGAGATGGAGACGGCAGCACTTTACATTGTGGCAGCAAAGCTTCATGTACGCGTGGGTGCCTGTTTCCTTGTAATGGCAAATCAGGAAAGAGAAAAACTGGGACTTGAAAATCCGGTAGTGCATGATACAGACATGGCAGTACAGGTGGCAGTGGAAGCCATCAGAAAGTTAATCAAAGAGGATCGGTAAATGAAAGAAACAATATATAAACGAATTTTTGTGATCGTTCTGGATTCGCTTGGAATTGGTGCAATGCCTGATTCTGAGCAATTCGGTGACAGGGATGTAGATACATTTGGTCATATTTTAGACAGAATGGGGACACTGGAGATCCCAAATCTTCGGAAACTTGGTATGCTGAATCTGCACACCGGGGGAAAGATGTATGGAATCGAGAATCCGGTTGGAAAAATTACCAGACTGAAAGAGGCGAGTAACGGAAAAGATACGATGACCGGACACTGGGAAATGATGGGGATTTATACAGAAAAACCATTTAAAACCTTTACCGAACATGGATTTCCACCGGAACTGATTGCAGAACTGGAAAAACGTTGCGGGAAAAAAGTGATTGGAAACCGTAGTGAGAGCGGAACAAAGATCATTGAAGAACTTGGGGAAGAAGAAATTGAAACAGGTGCAATGATTGTCTATACCTCTGCGGATTCTGTATTGCAGATTTGTGGAAATGAAGAGACATTTGATCTGGCAAATCTGTACCGGTGTTGTGAGATCGCAAGAGAGATCACGATGAAGGATGAATGGCGCGTGGGACGAGTCATTGCAAGACCGTATGTAGGAAAGAAAAAGGGTGAATTTAAAAGAACCAGCAACCGCAGGGATTATGCACTTGAGCCGACCGGAAAGACTGCACTTGACGCACTGAAAGATGCGGGAAAGGATGTGATCGCAGTCGGAAAGATCCATGATATCTTTTGCGGGGAAGGAATTACAGAATCGTATCATTCCAACAGCTCCGTGCATGGAATGGAGCAGACCATTGAGATTTGCAAAAAAGATTTTGACGGACTGTGCTTTGTAAATCTGGTTGATTTTGATGCACAGTGGGGACACCGGCGCGATCCGGTTGGCTACGGACATGAGATTGAGAGATTTGATAAAAATCTTGGAATTTTGCTGGATGATCTGCGGGAGGATGATCTTCTTATTATTACCGCCGATCATGGAAACGATCCGACCTACACAGGAACCGATCATACACGGGAATATGTACCGTTTTTGGCGTATTCCAAAAAGATGGATGAGGGTGGCGTGATTATGGAGGAAAATACCTTTGCAGTGATCGGGGCAACGGTCACAGATAATTTTGGTGTAAAAATGCCGGAAGGAACGATCGGGCATTCGATTCTGAATGAACTTATTTAGCAAGAAAAAGCAGGAAAAAAGAGAATGAAAAAAGAACAAATTAAAAAAATGATAGAAATCGCGCTTTCTCAGCTTGCATATTCTTATACCCCTTATTCTGACTTTAAAGTGGGAGCTGCGCTGCTTGGAAAGAATGGACGGATATATACGGGATGCAATATTGAAAATGCGGCTTATACACCGACAAACTGTGCGGAGCGTACCGCGTTTTTCAAGGCAGTCAGCGAAGGAGTAAAAGAATTTGATGCAATCTGTATTGTAGGAGGAAAGGGCGGTGTTGTGACAGAGTATGCACCGCCGTGCGGAGTATGCAGGCAGGTCATGATGGAATTCTGCGATCCGGAGACATTTCAGATCATTCTTGCAGTAGATGCAAAGCATTATGATATCTATACCTTGAAAGAAATGTTGCCAAAAGGTTTCGGACCATCTAATCTTACAGAATGAGAAAGGACTCAGACTCCAAAAGAAGATTTTTGAAGAAAAGGAAAAAGAGAAGGAATGAAAAATGACACAGGAAACCTTGAAAGAATTACCAAAGATTGAGCTTCACTGTCATCTGGACGGTTCTCTTAGCAGATCATTTATTGAAAAAAGGCTTGGAAGAACTGTAAGACCTGAAGAACTCAGTGTTTCAGAAAACTGTACAAGTCTGAATGAATATCTGGAAAAATTTGACCTTCCCGGCAGATGTATTATGGATGAAGAGGGACTTTCCGGAGCTGCGTATGATCTGCTCTCCCAGATGAACGAAGAAAATGTCTGTTATGCGGAGATCCGTTTTGCTCCACTTCTGTCAGAGACAAAAAAGATGGACAGCCGGAAGGTGATCGAAGCAGTAATCAGCGGAATGGAGCAGGGGAAAAAAGATTTTGGAATCGAGTATGGTGTGATCGTCTGTGCAATGCGGCATCACAGCACTGAGGATAATATGCGGATGATCAAGACGGCAAGAGAATATCTGGGATCCGGAGTTTGTGCAGCAGATCTTGCAGGAGCAGAAGCATTGTATCCGATGTCTGAATTTATGGATATTTTTACAGAGACAAAGAAGATGGGAATGCCATTTACACTCCATGCCGGAGAATGTGGAAATCCACAGAATGTCATAGATTCGATAAACGTGGGAGCTGGAAGGATCGGGCATGGGATCGCGATGCGTGGCAACCAGGAGATCCGGAAAATGGCAAAAAAAGCAGATATTGGTATCGAGATGTGTCCGATCAGCAATTTACAGACCAAATCTGTAAACAGCATGGCGGAATATCCGATGCGGGAATTTCTGGATGCAGGCTTAAAAGTATCGGTCAACACAGATAACCGAACGGTAAGTAACACCAGCCTTACGAAAGAATTGGAATTTATTCAGAAAAATTATGGAATCCGGGACGAAGAAATCCTTCAGATGATGAAAAATGCAATTGATACTGCATTTGCCGATGATTCTATAAAAGATAAAATTTGCAAAATGCTGAAATAAAGAAACTATAAACAGAGAGGATTGACTCTGAAGAATAATAGAAAAGAGGAATTCTGTATGAGCAATGAAATTTATGAAAAGCTGGAAATATGCCGGAAAAGCATTCTCCAAAAAACGAATTTTAAACCGGAAGTGGCGGTGATTCTTGGCTCCGGTCTTGGCGAATACGCATCAAAAATCAAGATAGAACAGATCATTCCATATACAGAAATTGAAGGTTTTCCGGTGTCGACAGTTGTAGGACATAAAGGACAATTTGTATTTGGTTATGTAAAAGAAGTTCCGGTTGTAATCATGCAGGGACGTGTACATTATTATGAAGGGTATCCGGTAACAGATGTGGTGCTTCCGGTGCGGCTGATGGGAATGTTAGGCGCAAAGAAGCTGATTCTTACCAATGCATCAGGCGGAATCAATACCGGATTCCATCCGGGCGATCTCATGCTCATCACAGACCAGATTATGAGTGGAATCCCTAATCCACTGATCGGTGCCAATGTCGAAGAACTTGGAACCCGTTTTCCGGATATGAGTGAAGCCTATAGTGAACGGATGCAGCAGATCATAAAGAAAGAAGCCCAAAAACTCGGCATTCCTCTGAAAGAAGGTGTATACCTTCAGCTTACCGGTCCATCTTATGAAACTCCGGCAGAAATCCGTATGTACCGCACCTGTGGGGCTGATGCCGTAGGCATGAGCACCGCCTGCGAGACGATCGCTGCCCGCCACATGGGAATCGAAGTCTGCGGCATCTCCTGTATCACCAACCTCGCCGCCGGCATGACATCACAACATCTGAACCACCAGGAAGTCCAACAAACCGCCGACCGGGTGGCTGAGCAATTCCAAGAATTACTGACAGCAATCATTACCCACGTATAAGAAACGGAACATATATCTGAATTTACCCAGAACCAGGTCCAAGGTTCCGGATTTTCCGAAACCCGCCGACCGTCTTCTTGCAATTCCGAGTTGAGGCATTGTGTAAGAATTTTGCCAACGAGATAGAAAGACAAAGAGCATAAAATACCGCATACAGTATTTTATGCTCTTTGTCTCACCACTATTTTCAAAATTTTACTCAACCTCAAACGGAATCTCGTACTTTGCAAAAATCCGCTGCGCCATCTTGTCCCATGCCTGCTCCAGTGATTTGTCCAGCGTGAACAGGTTCATAGATGTTCCTGTCGTACAGCTAAGTTTTGTCCCGTCATATTTAAAATTCAGGTACAGTCCCTGCACATCTGCCGGAGCAAATGAAAGATGTTCCTGTTCGAGAAGCCGTGCAATATTCGGTGCTGACATAGAAAGAACAAAATGAAATCCCAGCGGAGTACGCTTTCCTTTGATCAGAGAAAGACAAAACTCGCGAAGTTCCCTCCAGAGAGCATATTCCCGGTCATCCAGGGCTTCTTTTTCTTCAGCACTGAAGAAATCTTTTTTCAGTCGTCCGTTAAATTGAAAGGTATTAAAAGTTGTGATATCTCCTTCAATAAATAAAAAGGAATCAAATGCAGGATGCAGTAAAAGTGCGTTCATGCATTTTTTTGTATCCAGAGAAAAAATAAGCATAGACTTCCTCCCGTCATCAGTGTAATAGTATCAGTATAGCATAAATCTTGAGATATGCATAAGAATTTGATACAATACGGGAAAGAAAAAGGATGGATAACAAGATGAAAATAGAATTAAACCGGGATCAGATCAAATACATTGCAGTGTTTACTATGCTGCTCAATCACGTTGCAAATATATTTCTGCAACCAGGAACCTTTGCATGCGAAGCGCTAAAGGATATCGGTTATTTTACAGCACCGGTCATGTGCTGGTTTCTGGTTGAAGGATACCGTTATACAAGGTCAGTAAAAAAATATGCCGGAAGACTGCTGATCTTTGCTGTCATTTCACAGCTTCCGTATTATCTGGCATTTGCGCGGAATCATCTGGCACCGTGGTATACTTTAAATATGATATTTACACTTTTTCTGTGTCTGTGTCTGATGATCGCAGAGGAAAAAATATCAGATCCGGGAAAGAAAAGTCTGGTTGTACTGGGAATTATAGCAGTAAGCAGTATCTGTGACTGGGCAATTCTGGCTCCATTGTATACGCTTTGGTTTTACCGGGCAGGAGAGGATCCAAAGCGCCGGAAAAAGGCTTTTTTTATTGCAGCACTTGTTCTGGGGATTACGGTGACAGCAGAACTTCCGGGAGCTGCAGGAATCGCAGCGAGAGCAGGGGCAATGATTGCAGTACTGGCAGCGGGAGGCTGTGTTTTGGTATTTTATAACGGAAAAAAATCACAGAAACATTTTCTTGTGAAAAAGTATTTTTTTTACGTGTTTTACCCTGCACATTTGGTGATTTTGGCATTATTAAAGATTTGACTTTTATAATAGAAGAAAGTAAAATGAATAGGTTAGAGTATTTATCACATGATTCAATAAAAATGAAACTCATATTTTAATAAAAGATAGGATGCATAGCATGAAGAAAAGAACGATGGAGAAAGAACATCAGGCAGAAGAAAGAAGAAAAAAAGTTCTGATGGAAATTGCAGGAGCGGTTGTTGTACTGACTGTAATTGTAAGTATTGGTCTTTCGCATCTTGGAACAGATAAGGTGAATACATCAGCAGGAGTAAAAGCAATCAAGAAGTTAGAAAAAGCAGATGTATCTGAGGTGGAGACCAAAATTTCAAATATTGAAAAAGAAGAAAAACAGGCGATAGAGGACTGGCAGAACCGTCCGTTGTCCGAAAAATTTGCGCATGCGGTGATTCTCGGAGATTCGATCACAACCGGTTTTACCGTATATGATGTGCTTGATACTTCTAAGGTCGTAGCGGAAAAAGGAATGCACCTTGATCAGACCGCTGATCTGATCAGGACAGCAGCAGAGTTAAAGCCGGAAGTCCTCTTTCTGGCACTTGGACTGAATGACATTTCCGGAACAGATGGAGATACAGATGCATTTATTGAAAAATACAAAGCGGTACTTGCAAATGTGCGTGAGCAGATGCCCGATGCAGTGCTCTATATCAACTGTGTTCTTCCAGTTTCCACTCAAAAAGAAGAAGAAGAGCCGGTTTATGCCAAGATTCCGGATTATAATACCGCACTTAAAGCAATGTGTGATGAAGAAGGAATTACATTTATCGATAATACAGAGATCGTAAAAGATGAGTATTATGAGCAGGATGGCGAGCATATGAAGGCGGAGTATTATCCAATCTGGGCAGAACATATGGCGGAGGTGGCCGGAATATGACAAAGAAAAAAGGAGAATTTACAGTTCTGCGTAATATCAGAGCTGGGATGGTAATTATTTTGCTTATCTATATCGGTCTGATCTTTCAGTCTAAGGGAGACAGCGATACACCGTTTGCAGATGTACAAAAAGCGGTTGTGGATACGGCAGATGACAAGAACATGACACTTGCCGGAACCCAGGAGATCAAGAGATTCTATGGGATCAATCCAAAGGATTATGAAGATATAACACTGTATTATACGAATGAAACAATGGGAGTCAACGAGCTCCTTCTGGTGAAAACAAAGGACGAGAATGAGGCAGAGGCAGTTGAGAAAGCCGCAGAACAGCGAAAAAAGACACAGCTCGATAATTTTGAAGGATATGGGGCCGAGCAGGTAAAGCTTCTGGATGCTTCGATCATTAAGACGAAAGGTACATACGTGCTTTTTGTTATTTCACCAAAAGCTGAAACTGTAGAAAAGGCGTTTACAAAGAGCCTGAAGTAGATAAAAGGAAACGAAAAAGTTATGTTATTTAGTAGTCTGGTATTTTTGTTTACATTTTTGCCAATTACACTGTTGGTATATTATTTGGTGCCGCGTAAGGTAAAAAATGTGGTACTTTTGATCGCTTCCCTCATATTTTATGCGTGGGGAGAGCCGATCTATATCTTCCTGATGCTGATTTCCATTCTGTTCAATTATTTTTGCGGAATGGACATTGCATTAAAAGCAGGAAGAAAATCGCAGGTGCGCAGTCTGATCTTTACGATCGTTGTAAACCTGTTTATTCTTGGATTTTTCAAATATTACGGATTTATCGTGACAAATTTAAATGCGATCCTTCCGTTCTATATTCCATATAGAAAACTGGAGCTTCCAATCGGAATTTCTTTCTATACTTTCCAGACATTGTCTTACATCATTGATGTATATAGGGGAAATGTAGACGTACAGGTAAATCTGATTGATTTCGGAACCTATGTTACAATGTTCCCACAGCTGATCGCAGGTCCGATCGTACAGTATGCAGATGTGGAGAGACAACTGCGTGAAAGAAAGGAATCACTGACGAAGTTTGGATACGGTGCCTGGTTCTTTGTGATGGGACTGGCAAAGAAGGTGCTTTTGGCGAATACGATTGGTTCGATTTATGAAAATATCGCGGCGATGGATGGAATGTCAGTAGTGACTGCATGGCTTGGATGTCTTGCCTACACTTTCCAGATTTATTTCGATTTCAGCGGTTATTCGGACATGGCAGTCGGACTTGGAAAGATGTTCGGATTTGAGTTTATGCAGAACTTCAATTATCCGTATATTTCCAAAAGTGTTACCGAGTTCTGGAGAAGATGGCATATTTCGCTGGGATCATGGTTCCGCGAGTATGTGTATATTCCGCTTGGAGGAAACAGGGTAACGGTTCCGCGGCATTTACTGAATCTTCTGATCGTATGGTTCCTGACCGGTCTCTGGCACGGGGCAAGCTGGAACTTTGTAGTATGGGGGCTCTTCTACGGAGTGATCCTCATTACTGAAAAATATTTTACAGGAAAAATACTTGCAAAGCTGCCGGGGGCAGTCCAGACACTTTACACAATGATTCTGGTCATGCTCGGCTGGGTACTGTTCTTCAGCCCGACACTCGGAAGCGCACTTACCTGGATCGGCAATATGTTCGGACAGGGTGCAACCGGATTTATGGACAGCCAGGCATTGTACCTGATCATGCGAAACTGGCTCTTCTGGGTGGCAGGGATCATAGGAAGTACACCGTTTATGCATCTGCTCGGAAAGCGGCTGGTATTTAATGAAGAAAGACCGCATACGGTTCTGGCAGGCTGCCTGATGGCAGGACTGTTTGTGCTGTGTGTGGCATATCTGGTGACAGAAAGTTACAATCCATTTTTATATTTTAGATTTTAAGGAAAGACAATGGTAGAAAGAAAGAATAATAAACAAAAAAACAGAACAAAGTATTTTCTGCCAGGAGGGAAAAAACAGATCCAGGCAGTATGTGCGTTTTTATTTTTGGGAGTCCTTATTCTCAGCTGCGGAGTAAACCTTATGCATAAAGACAGGCAGATGTCAGAAAAAGAAATGCGTATGCTGGCGCAGAAACCGGAAATTTCTCTTTCCGGAATTGCTTCCGGAAGGTTTATGGAGCAGTACGAGGAGTATGTATCGGATCAGTTTGCAGGAAGAGATACCTGGGTAAGAATTAAGACATTTGCGGACAGTGTGGCGGGGAGGACAGAAGAAGGTGGTGTTTTCAAAGGAAAGGATCATTATCTGATGGAAGATGTTGCTGTGGCAGATGAAAGTGATCTGAAAGAGAATCTGGATGCAATGAAGAATTTTAAAGAGCGTTATCCGGATATCCAGATGCATATGATGCTGGTCCCGAATGCGGCAAATGTTATGGAGGACAAGCTTCCGGCATTTGCGGTGACTGCCAGTCAGAGCAGACAGATCAGCCGTGTAAAGGCAGAACTTGGAGATTCTTATGACTGGATCGATGCAGAAAAAGTACTGGATGCTCACAAGGATGAAGCAATTTATTATCACACGGATCATCACTGGACTTCTCTTGGTGCATGGTATGCATTCCAGGGAGCAAAGACGCAGCTTGGACTGGATAAGAGTGAAGAAATTAAGATGAAAGCCTATGCGGTATCGGATTCTTTTAACGGAACGTTATCCGCAAAGAGTGGATATGAGACAGATTATAAGGAACCAATCTATATTTATCTGCCAAAGAGTGCGGATGCACCACAGGTTGCAGTCAATTATGTGGAAGAACAGAAAAAGAGTGCTTCTATGTATGATTCATCCAAACTGGATGAGAGAGATCAATATTCCGTATTCTTCGGTGGAAATCATGCAATGATCGATATCCAGTCAACACAGACAGAAAAACGCAGACTTCTGGTGTTCAAAGATTCATATGCAAACTGTTTTCTTCCGCTTCTGGCTCCGTATTACCGGGAAATCGTTGTGATCGACCCTCGTTATTATACCGGTAAATTAAGTTCTGTGATGTCAGATAAACAGTTTGATGATGTGCTGTTCCTGTATAATGCCAATACATTCTTTGAAGACCGGATGCTGGCGGGGGTACTGGATGAGAATTAACAGGAGAAAAACATGGCAAATAAAATAGAAAAGCAGTTTCTGGACACGGAAAATAAAGGACCGGTCCGGCTGAACAAATATTTAAGTGAAGCTGGTGTATGTTCCAGAAGGGAAGCGGACAAACTGATAGCAGCCGGACAGGTGACGGTTGACGGTGTGCGTGCAGAGACCGGAATGAAGGTAGAGCCGTGGCAGGTTGTCCGGATTGGGAAAAAGCAGGTATCCAGACAGGAAGAGATGATCGTGCTTGCGGTCAATAAGCCGCGTGGAATTGTCTGTACTGAGGAAAGACGGGAGAGAGACAGTATTGTACGTTTTCTTAACTATCCGGTACGGATTACTTATGTAGGACGTCTGGATAAGGATTCGGAAGGGCTGCTTCTGATGACGAACAACGGCGACATTATCAACCGGATGATGCGTGCGGCAAATAAACATGAAAAAGAATATAAAGTTACAGTTGATAAGCCCGTGACAGATGAATTTCTCAAGGAAATGGCAGGCGGTGTCCCTATCCTGGATACTGTCACAAGACCATGCCAGGTAGAAAAGCTTGGAAAATATAAATTTAAGATCATTCTGACACAGGGACTCAACCGGCAGATCCGCCGGATGTGTGAGGCACTTGGCTACGAGGTAAAGGAGCTGCGGAGAGTGCGGATCATGAATATCGAACTTGGTAATTTAAAGCCGGGAGAATACCGGAGGGTTACGGATCAGGAACTGAATGAACTCTATGAGCTGATCAGGGATTCAAAGTCAGAGCCGACACCGTGGAACAATAATTAAAAGTGTGGATTTGGATATGGATAAGATGAAAAGGATGCAGGAGCTGGTAGAGCTTCTGAATAAAGCCGGAAAAGCTTATTATCAGGATGCGCAGGAAATTATGAGCAATTATGAGTATGATGCGCTGTATGATGAACTGAAAGGTCTGGAAGAAGAGCTGGGAACCGTTATGGCTTCCAGTCCGACGGTGAATGTAGGATATGAAGTATTAAGTGAGCTTCCGAAAGAACGTCATGAGTCACCGATGCTTTCTCTTGACAAGACAAAAGAAGTGGCAAGGCTGAAGGAATTTGTCGGAGACCAGATGGCTGTGATCTCATGGAAGATGGATGGTCTGACGATCGTTCTGACCTATCGTGACGGCGAACTTTTTAAGGCAGTTACAAGAGGAAATGGGGAAGTCGGTGAGGTCATTACCAACAATGCGAAAGTATTTAAAAACGTGCCGCTTCATATTCCTTATAAAGGGGAATTGATCCTGCGAGGGGAAGCGGTGATCGGTTACAAAGATTTTGAGCGGATCAATGAAGAAATTGATGACGTGGATGCAAAATATAAAAATCCACGGAATCTGTGCAGTGGTTCTGTCCGCCAGCTGAACAACAAGATCACGGCACAGAGAAACGTAAAATTCTATGCATTTACCCTGGTACGTGCAGAAAATGTGGATTTCCACAATTCCAGAAAAGAACAGCTTGACTGGCTGGAACATCAGGGATTTGATGTGGTGGAGCATTATCTGGTGACAAGGGAAGAACTGGATGAGAAGGTTGCATTTTTTGCAGAAAAGATCGTAGAAAATGATTTTCCGTCAGATGGTCTGGTCCTTGTATATGACGACATTGCGTATGGGCAGTCGCTTGGGAGAACGGCAAAATTCCCACGTGATTCTTTTGCTTTCAAATGGGCAGATGAGATCCGCGAGACGCACCTTCTGGAGATTGAATGGAGTCCGTCAAGGACAGGGCTTATTAACCCGGTAGCGATCTTTGAACCGGTAGAGCTGGAAGGAACAACGGTAAGCCGTGCAAGTGTACACAATTTAAGTATTATGGAGGAGCTGCATCTGGGAATCGGGGATACGATCGAAGTCTATAAGGCGAATATGATCATTCCACAGATCGCGAAGAATCTGACCGGCAGTGACAATATTGAGATCCCGAAAGTCTGTCCGGTTTGTGGTGGAGCTACGGAGATCCGTCAGATGAATGATGCAAAGTCGTTGTATTGCACAAATCCGATGTGTCAGGCAAAAAGAATCAAATCCTTTGCATTGTTTGTCAGCAGGGATGCACTCAATATTGACGGGCTTTCTGAGGCAACACTGGAGAAATTTATTGCGAGAGGATTCATTCACAAATACAGAGATATCTTCCATCTGGATGTCTATCAGGAAGAAATTCAGACGATGGAAGGTTTTGGAGAAAAATCCTATGCGAACCTGATCGCAAGCGTGGATAAGGCGAGAAGTACAACCCTTGCTAAAGTAGTATATGGACTTGGGATTGCAGGAATCGGTCTTGCAAATGCAAAACTGATCTGTCGCCATTTTAAAAATGATGTGGAAAAAATGACAGGAGCATCTGAAGAAGAACTGAGTGATATCCAGGGTGTAGGTCCGGTGCTTGCGGCGGCATTTGTAAAATATTTTGTATCAGAGGAAAGAAAAAAGGAATTTAAGCTCCTTCTTGGAGAACTGGAGATCCAGCCGGAAGAGATGGCAGAAGAACAGAAATTTGCAGGTATGAGTTTCGTTGTCACTGGCAGCGTGAATCATTTTGCAAACCGGAATGAGGTAAAAGAACTGGTTGAGAAGATGGGTGGAAAAGTGACCGGATCTGTAACGAAGAAGACAAATTATCTGATCAACAATGATGTAGAGTCTGCTTCTTCCAAGAACAGAAAGGCGAAAGAACTTGGAGTGCCGATCATTTCAGAGGAAGAGTTTATAGAACTTGCAGGGGTGGAAATCGAATAAGAAGGACAGAGGAATCGTCTGAATACGACCGAGAAAAGGAGGACCAGCCAATGGCAGAAAATGACCAGAAGGACAAGACAGTTGAGAAAGTAACCGGTGAGGTAGAAAATACAGACAAAAAAGAAAATAATGAAGACCGCTATGAAAAGGTCTGCTTCATCTGTCACAGACCGGAGAGTGTGACCGGAAAGATGATCGATCTTCCGAACAACATCTGCGTGTGTCCGGACTGTATGCAAAAAAGCTTTGATGCAATGAACAATATGAATTTTGGCGGGATGGATTACAGCCAGTTTATGAACATGGGACCGATGATGGGATTTGGAGATATGGATGCACAGATCCCGAAGAGCCAGCGTGTGAAAAAGAAAAAGCCGGAAGAAGAAAAAGAACCGATCCTGAATATCAAGGATATTCCTGCTCCGCATAAGATCAAAGCGAAATTGGATGAATATGTAGTAGGACAGGAATACGCCAAGAAGGTAATGTCGGTTGCTGTATACAATCATTATAAAAGAGTGGCAACGGATACAATGGATGAGATTGAAATCGAGAAATCCAATATGCTGATGATCGGACCTACCGGATCTGGAAAGACGTATCTGGTAAAGACACTGGCAAAACTTCTGGATGTGCCGCTTGCAATTACAGATGCGACCTCGCTTACCGAGGCTGGCTACATAGGGGATGATATTGAAAGCGTAGTATCGAAGCTTCTTGCAGCTGCGGACAACGATGTAGATAAGGCGGAACAGGGGATTATCTTTATCGATGAGATCGATAAGATTGCGAAGAAGAAGAATACCAGCCAGAGAGATGTCAGCGGAGAATCCGTACAGCAGGGAATGTTAAAGCTGTTAGAAGGCAGCGAAGTGGAAGTGCCGGTGGGAGCCAACAGTAAGAATGCGATGGTTCCGCTCACTACAGTCAATACAAAGAATATCCTTTTTATCTGTGGAGGTGCGTTCCCGGATCTTGAGCAGATCATCAAGGAAAGACTGATGAAGAATTCTTCTATCGGGTTTGGAGCGGATCTGAAAGACAAATATGATCATGATAAGAAAATACTGGAGAAGGTGACGACAGAAGATCTGCGTAACTTCGGAATGATTCCGGAATTTCTGGGACGTCTCCCGATCGTATTTACGCTTCAGGGACTGGATGAAGAGATGATGGTTCAGATATTAAAAGAGCCGAAAAATGCGATCCTCAAGCAGTATCAGAAGCTTCTGGCACTGGATGAGGTCAATCTGAAATTCGATGATGGTGCACTTCATGCGATCGCAAGAAAGGCAATGAAGAAGGATACCGGAGCCCGTGCACTGCGTGCGATCATTGAAGAATTCATGCTGGATATTATGTATGAGATTCCGAAGGATGACAGCATCGGGGAAGTGACGATCACGGAGGCATATATCGAAGGAACCGGAGGACCTCTGATCGAGCTGAGAAGCCAGTCTGTACCAAGGCTTGAGCATCACTGAGTATAACAATAACCTTCATATATCAAAAAAACATGGCGATCATACAAAAAAAGAATGGGAAATATCCGTAAATTTAAGATTTACGGGTATTTTTTTGTTGAAAAATTGTATTAAAAGGTGTACATTAGACAATGTGTCTAAAAAAACAAGATATAAATAGGAGAGAGAGAGAATGGAGACTTATAAGTATTTACTGGATCTTGCAATTATTTTACTTTGTACTAAAGCACTTGGTCTTGCGACCAGAAAGGTACAGATGCCGCAGGTTGTAGGGGCACTTCTTGCAGGAGTTCTTCTTGGACCGGCGATGCTTGGAATCTTGACAGAGACAAGTTTTATACATAACGTTGCAGAGATCGGTGTTATCGTGCTGATGTTTTGTGCAGGTCTGGAAACTGATATACAGGAATTGAAGGCAAGTGGAAAAGCATCCTTCGTTATTGCACTGATAGGTGTTATCGTTCCACTGATCGGCGGTTATGCGACTGCAATGTTCTTTAACCGTCCAGGTGTGATCACATCCGATGCATCCTGCAGCGTATTTCTGCAGAATATCTTTATCGGTGTTATCCTGACAGCAACTTCCGTAAGTATTACGGTAGAGACATTAAAAGAACTTGGTAAATTAAAAACCAAATCCGGAAATGCGATTCTTGGAGCTGCGATCATTGATGACGTGCTTGGTATCGTTGCACTGACACTGGTAACAAGTATGGCAGATGAATCGGTAAAGATTTCAGTTGTATTACTGAAGATCGTTGCATTCTTCGCATTTGCAGGTGTGATTGGATTTATCTTTTACAAGGTATTTAAAAAGTGGACAGATCAGGCGGAAAAGGGACTCAGACGTCATGCGATCATGGCATTTGTATTCTGTCTGCTGATGGCTTATGTGGCAGAGAAATTCTTCGGTGTTGCAGATATCACTGGTGCATTTATCGCAGGGCTGATCATTTCCAATACAAGTAAATCTGATTTCGTGCTGAAGAAATTTGATACCATGTCTTATATGTTGCTTTCACCGGTATTTTTCGCAAGTATCGGACTGAAGGTAGAACTTCCGAAGATGAGTACTGCAATTGTAGGCTTTGCAGTGGTTCTTACCATTGTTGCAATCCTGACAAAGATTGTTGGCTGTGCCCTTGGTGCGAAGATGTGTGGATATAAGAATTATCAGTGTGAACGAATCGGTGTCGGAATGATCTCCCGTGGTGAGGTTGCGCTGATCGTTGCCAGCAAGGGAGAAGCACTCGGTATGATGGGCGGCAATTTCCTCGGACCGGTTATCATTGTGGTAGTGATCACGACGATCATCACACCAATTCTGCTGAAGATCGTATTCAAGAGCGGTCCGAATGTAAGTACCCTGGAAAAAGGAAAAGAAGTGACTTCCTTCTACGAGGATATTGAAAAGAAACGTACCGAATAAAGAATGGATATGGAGTGCAAAATGCGTAACCGTCCAGAATCATAGTATAAGAAAGAAAAATCCCTCATATATTTTCCAAAAGAAAGTATATGAGGGATTTTTATGCTACAGGAAGAATGTAAAGAAAAAATCCTGTCAGAAGAATACAGGGATTTTATGATGAGGGATACCGGTGCTCTCGGGGAAAATTTTCCTTTGGAAAACGGATGCCGGATACCGTTAAAATACGGTTTTGAGCTTCTTTATATTGACCAGAGTGAAGACAGAAAAAAGCCACTTGGCGATTATCCGTATACAATGGTTCCGAAGTGCTATACAACACTGGATATGGCAGCGATCCAACAGGCGGGAATTGCTGCGGTTCAGAATCTGACTGGTCTGGAATTAAGCGGTGAAGGAGTTCTAGTTGGGATCATTGATACTGGGATCAACTATCTGGATCCCATTTTCCGGAATCTGGATGGTTCGACCAGGATCCGGCGAATCTGGGATCAGGAAGAACAAAGTGGAACAGCGCCCCGGGAAATCGGATATGGAAGTGAATATACGAGGGAACAAATCAATCTGGCGATCCAGAGCGAGAATCCAAAGGAAACCGTTCCGTCATTTGATACGGACGGACATGGCACTTTTGTTGCAAGTGTGGCATGCGGAGGGGCAAATCCGGAGAATCTGTTTATCGGGGCAGCGCCGGAGGCAGAGATGGTGATCGTGAAGCTGAAGGAGGCAAAAGAATATTTACGGGAGTACTATTTTGTAGACTGTGATGCCAGATGCTATCAGGAAAATGATCTGGTAGCGGCGGTTTTTTATCTGCAGAAGGTACAAGAAGAGCTGAAAAGACCATTGGTGATCTGTCTGGCAGTTGGAACAAGCTTTGGAGGACATGGAGGATATTCAATCCTGTCAGAGTATCTGCAAAATGTGGCGGCGAGCGAAGGAATCGGGATTGTGACCGGAAGTGGCAACGAGGCAGATAAAAGGCATCATTATCTGGGAATTCTGGAACAGGAAAATAATCAGCCGGTGGAGATCAATGTAGGGAATAATACCAGAGGCTTTGTGATGGAACTATGGACAGAACTTCCGAATCTTCTGGCACTTTCTATCGAATCTCCAACAGGACAGACAATAGGACCGGTCTCGCTCAGACGGGGAATAGGAGAGTATGTGTTTGTATTCGAGCAGACCAGGGTAATATTTAATTACCGGGTTCTGGTAGAGACGACCGGGGCGCAGCTGGCATTTTTTCAGTTTGACAGACCGGGAAGCGGAATCTGGAAGATTATACCGGAAACACTGGAGCTTGGGAATGGAATCTTTCATATCTGGCTTCCAATGGAAGAGTTTCTGACGGGAAATGTCTATTTTATCCGTGCAAATCCGGAATATACGGTGATGGAACCAGGGGATACCGGGGCGGTGGTCTGTGCAGCGTACTATAATGGAAAGGAAAATAGCATTGCAGTCAGTTCGGGAAGAGGTTATACTAGAGATAACAGAATCAAACCGGATTTTGCTGCGCCGGGGATCAATGTGACAGGGATCAATTTAAAGGGGCAGTTTGTTGCAAGGTCTGGTTCCAGTATAGCAGTTGGAATCACTTCCGGAGCACTGGCACTTTTTATGGAGTGGCTGGATAGGCATGGAGTGAATCTGGATGCATCACAGATGAAGAATCTGCTGATATTGGGAGCTTCACGGAAGACAGACATGAATTATCCGAACCAGGAATGGGGATATGGAGCATTGAACCTTTACCGTACTTTTGAGCAGATCAGGCGGTTCTGAAAAATACGCAGATGCGAAAGGGGAAAAAGTAAATGAGTGATTTTTTTGATACAATAGGAAAGCGGATTTCAGATACCGTGGATGATCTTGGAAAGAAGGCAGGAGATACGATCGATATTCAGAAAAAGAAAAATGAGATCTATGGTCTGAAGCGAGATAGCGAGCGGGATATGACAGAGATCGGACGATTGGTATATGAGCGTTTCAAACAGGGGGAAGTGGTAGATACCGATTTTATCGCACTCTGCGAAGCAATCGAAAAGCGTGAAGAACAGACAGAGGTATGCGAGCAGGAAATCGCGCGAATCAAAGGAGAATAATTATGGAAATCCTGAGCATTTTAACCGGAGCTTTTGTTGCCGGGGTCGATCTTGGAATTAAAAAATATACTGAAGAAAATGTAAGAGACGGGGAAGAACGCCGAATTTGGAAAGGAAAAGGAATCTACCGCAAAGTCCACAACAAAGGTCTGATGATGAATCATCTGGATTCCAGACCAAAGCTGGTAAAAGGCATGTCGGCGGCAGCACTTGGAATCCTGTTTTTCTGGGAGCACCTTCTTTGGAAAGAACCGGGACGCAAACTGGCAAAGCTTGGAACATCGCTGATGCTGGGCGGAGCAGTTGGTAATACTTATGACCGTTTCAAAAGAGGTTATGTGGTCGATTATCTGTCTCTGAAAACAAAGAACAGGAAACTCTCGGATATCACTTTTAATCTCTCGGATCTGGCTCTTTTTGCAGGAGCGATCCTGACGGTATGGAGTTCTTTATTTGGAAAAAAGAGATAAAAATGATTCAATGTATCTGAAAAAATACTTGACTGTTTTTAAAGAGTTGAGGTATTATAAACCTTGCTGATATGGCGTTGTCTGGCATATGCCATATAGAAAAAAGAATAGAATCTCGGTTATATTGGAAACGATACATTCCTCCGGAATGATGAACGAACAACACATTTTCTGTTACGCTTATTATGAAGGAGGATATTTTTATGCCAAAAAACAAATTTCAAGACGTTATTTTCACAATTATCATGGTGTTCGTGATGGTTTATACCATGATCTGTTACAACATTGCTCTCAACGTAGGAGGAATGAACAACCAGGTATTTTTAAATGCATTCCACGAGCTGGTCATTATGGGACCAATTGCATTCATCCTTGATTTTTTCCTGATCGGACCATTTGCAAAGAAAAAAGCATTTTCCATTGTTAATCTGGAAAGAGATAATAACTTTCACCTGGTGATCGCCATTTCCGTAGTATCCATCATCGGAATGTGTCCACTTATGAGCCTTGCAGCAACCCTGCTCTTCAAGAATGCGGGAACCCAGTTCATATCCGTCTGGTTCCAGACCACAGTAATCAACTTCCCGATGGCATTCTTCTGGCAGCTCTGCTTCGCCGGTCCATTAGTAAGAAAGATTTTTGGTCTATTATTCCCGGAAGAAGAAACCAGGCTCGCTGACGGTCAGGAGGCCTAAGCCTATTAAATTAGGGTAAAGAGTAAATCTATTTGAATATATATCCCATTGTTTATGGCTCCAGTTCAAAATCCTGTCAAAGAAGTAAAACTCAGTCAACAACGTAAATAAAAAATAATCCCTGGTAGATGCGTCTTTGCACGATGGAAACGAGACTTAATCAATTGTGGAAGCCATTGCTGACACAATTGATGCTTTGAAAGGCTCGTTAGAATGGTTCGTGCAACTTAGCAGCTACCAGGGATTATTTTTTATGCCCTCTTGCGACTACCCCTCAAGTTCTTTCAACACTTTCCTAAACTGAAACGTAAACAAAACCGTCGTGAAGGATACAGCCAGGAAGTCTGCAATCGGTTCAGCCATATATACTGCATTGGTCTTGTCCCCGGTCAGAATATGCGGAAGCAGATAGATCAGTGGTAGCAACAGGATAAATTTACGTGTAACAGCGACAGCAATCGAAGCCTTTGCTTTTCCGAATGATGTAAATGCCATTTGACATGCAATCTGGATTCCGAAAAGCAGCAGGCAGGCACAGTAAATCCGGAGTGCTGATTTAGTAAAACCAAGCAGTGCAGAATCTGAAGTAAACATTTCTGCAAACACCTGAGGGAAGAGCATAATAAATGCCCACAGAAGTGTGGAATAACAGAGGCTTGCTGTTAAAAGAAGCCTGAAAGCTTTTTTTACACGATCTCCGTTTTTTGCACCGTAATTATAACTCAGGACTGGTTGTGCACCCTGTCCCAGGCCCTGCAACGGCAGCATTGCGAACTGCATGACACTGGTAAGAATCGTCATGGCACCAACTGCGATATCTCCTCCGTATTTCAGCAGAGAAGAGTTGAAGCATACGGAGATGATACTCTCACTAGCCTGCATGATAAATGTGGCAAGCCCGAGAGCGACACAAGGAAGAATAATCTCCGGTTTCAGGATGAGATTCTTTTTCCGGATGTGCAGGATCGTCTTTTTTCCGCAAAGGAAAGAAAGAACCCAGATGCAGGAGACTGCCTGTGACAGAATTGTGGCAAGCGCAGCACCTCTGACACCCAGATGGAATGCAAAGATAAACAGCGGATCCAGAATAATGTTCATCACTGCTCCGATCAGAACAGAGAGCATACCTGTTTTGGCAAAGCCCTGTGTGGTGATAAACATATTCATGCCAAGGGTAAGCTGGACGAAAATAGTGCCGACAGCGTAAATGTTCATATAATTTACAGCGTATTCAATCGTATTTTCACTGGCACCGAAGGCAAGAAGAAAAGTACGGTTACCAAACAGCAGGATGACTGTCAGGATTATAGAAATCAGAATCTGCAGGAAAAAGCAGTTACCCAAAATATGTTCTGCAGTATTAAGATCATTTTTTCCCATTTCAATCGAAGCACGCGGTGCACCACCGCCTCCAACCAGTGCGGCAAAAGCGGAAATGATCATAATCAGTGGCATACATACGCCGACTCCGGTAAGGGCAAGTGCCCCATTACCAGGAATGTGTCCGATGTAAATACGGTCAATAATGTTGTACAGCATATTGATGAGCTGTGCGGTGATCGTCGGAAGCGCCAGCCGGAACATCAGCTTTCCGACGGGTTCAGTACCCAGAAAATCTTTGTCTTTGTTCATGTCTAATAATCTCCTTTGTGATAAATAGTTGCTACGTTGGATGCCAGACGTTCATTCAGCGAGGCGAACATCTGGAATTCTTCTAATGAAAATCCGTCAAACAGATTGTGGTAAAAAGCAGACTGGAACGTGTCGATTGCTCCGGTAACATTTTCGCATGATGGCAGCAGGGAAAGATGCGTTTTCCTGCGATCCGTCTGGTCTGCTGTTTTTGAAAGAAACCCTTTCTGACACAAAAGATCAACTGCCAGGGATACATTCCCTTTTGAGAGCATCCGGAGCTCGGCAATATCACCTGCGGTATCTTTTGTGGGATTATTATGTAAGAAAGCAATGATCTTAGCCTCGATCAGCGAGAGATCATACTGGCGGCATAATTCTTTCAACATCTGTTCATGTATTTTCCCAATTCGCTGCATTAATACAAGCAGATATGTAATGTTCATCCATACACCTCCGTTTTTTAATAAAAAAGAATGTGCCTTGACACATTCTCGCGCTGAGCGCAGTCACTTGAAAAATGGTTCTAAAAAGAACAATTTAAATAATATCTTATATCAATTGAGATAAAATGTCAATAGAACGAAAATATGCAAGTTATTTGTTAAAATATAAACAGTATAATTGTATACGAAAATACATTTTTTTACTTTAACATATTGACGTGGGGAAAATTTGCTGTTACAATAATAAACAATTTATAGACCATAGTTCAAGGAGGACATAAGTACATGCTTACAGGATTTAAAAACGCAGTAGAAGTTGATTTCACATTGGAAGAAAATAAAAAGAAAATAGAAGAAGCATTCAAACAGGCTCATGCAGAAGCAGGTGCTGTTTACCCGCTGATCATCGGTGGAAAGAAAGTTGAGACAGAAAAGAAGATCGCTTCTGTGTCACCGGCTACAAAGGAAGTACTCGGATATGCATGCTCATGCAGCAAAGAACAGGCTGACGAGGCAATCAAGTCATCTTACGAAGCATTCAAAAAATGGAGCCTTACATCTGTAGAAGAAAGAGTACGTGTATTAAGAAGACTTGCAGCACTTCTGATCGAGAACCGTTTTATCATGGATGCATGGAATGTCCTTGAAAGTGGAAAGAACTGGGGAGAAGCTGACGGAGAACTTTGCGAACAGCTTGACTTTATCAATTCTTATGTAATGCATATCCAGAATCTGGAAAAAGGAAAAGAACTGGTTCCTACAGATGAACTTACAAAATGCGTTTACATCCCGATCGGTGTAGGTGTGGCTGTTTCTCCATGGAACTTCCCACTCTCACTGTTTGGTGGAATGATCGTATCTGCAGTTGTTACCGGTAACACGATCTGCTGCAAACCATCTTCAGACGCTCCGATCGTTGCATACAAATTCGTAGAACTCTGCCAGAAAGCCGGTATTCCGGCTGACGTAGTAAGTTACATTCCTGGATCAGGATCAGAGATTGGTGACTTCATCGTAGAACATCCGCTTACAAGATTTGTAAACTTCACAGGATCAAAAGCAGTTGGATGCAGAATCAATGAACATGCAGCCAAGATCGCTGACGGACAGAGATGGATCAAACGTGTTGTGGCTGAGATGGGTGGAAAGAATGCAATTATCGTAGATTCAACAGCAGACATCAAGAAAGCAGCAAATGGAGTTGCAAGCTCTGCATTTACATTCCAGGGACAGAAATGCTCTGCATGCTCAAGAGCAATTGTTCTGGCAGATGTATATGATGAGTTTGTAGATGAAGTTGTAAAATGCGCAGCAGAACTGAAGGCGAACCAGGGATCGGGCGAAAGCAATGCAGCGATGGGACCGGTTATCAACCAGGGCGCTTATAACAGCATTACCAATTACATCGAGATCGGACGTAAAGAAGGAAATGTTGTATTCGGTGGTACATACAGTGACGCAGAAGGATATTATATTGATCCTACTGTAATCCGCGATATCAAGAGAGATGCAAGAATTGCCAATGAAGAAATCTTTGGACCAGTCCTTGCTGTTATCAAAGTAGATTCTTTTGATGAAGCACTTGATGTAGCAAACCAGACAGAATATGGTCTGACAGGATCTGTATACAGTGAGACACGTGAAAATATCCAGAGAGCAAAAGTAGAATTCCAGGTAGGTAACTTATACTTTAACAGAAAATCTACAGCAGCAGTTGTACTTCAGCATCCATTTGGTGGATTTAACATGTCCGGAACAGATGCGAAGACTGGTACAGCAGATTATCTGACAAACTTCATGAACCTTAAATCAATCACAGAAGATCTGAATTCATAGGAAGAGCCGGACTTAAAAAAGGACAGGGAATCAGAGTGTGTATAAAAGCGAAGTATTGGCTTGGCAGATTATAGAAAAACCGGAGGCTTGTGTAAAAAGACACATGAGCCTCCGGTTTTTATTATCAGGAATTCTATTTTTGATGCAAAGTGTCCAACAAGTGATACGGATGATTTGCTTAGCTGTCTGAAAAAGCTGACCGCAATTTACTCATCTTTAAATCCTTCACCCACTACATCATTCGATTCCATGATTACAAGGAAGGATTTTGGATCAATCGTTTTGATCAGCTTGCGGATTCCGTACATCTGCTTATTGTTGCAGGCGCACATTATGATGTGCTTATCATCTTTGGAATAACTTCCCATACCATTTAAAATTGTAGAGCCGCGTCCGAGAACCTCATCGATTTTGAAGCAGATTTCAGTGCTGTGTTCGGGATCGGTTACGATCAGGGCAAGCTTTCCTTCATCAATTCCGTACATAACTTTATCCATAACAAGAGAGAGCAGATAGCTGACGATCAGACCGTAGATCAGACTGTCCACGTCACGGGATACAATTACGGTTCCGAGGATCACAATTACTGCATCCAGTGCAAATGCAATATTTCCAAGGGAAAGGTGAGGGTTCAGTGCTTTGATCGACATCATGATAAAGTCAGAGCCGCCGGTTGAAGAATCACGCATATAGATCATTGCATAACCAAGTCCGGAAAGGACACCGCAGCAGATGGCAGAAAGAAGTCTGTCACCCTGATAAACCGGGAACAGCGGTGCGATCACGTCCATGATTATGGAAGTAATAATGATCGTCCGGACTGAATTCAGGAAAAATCTGCGGCCCAGAAGCCGAAAACAACAGATGGCAATCGGGATGTTAAGGATCAAGGCAACAGTACCAATCGGCAGTCCAAACAACTGGTAAAAGATCAAGGCGATTCCGTTTACCCCTACCATCGGAAACTTTGCGGCGGCAGCAAAATTATAGACACCGACAGCGATCAGGATTCCTCCGATAATGTCAGTTGCGATATCTTTTGTAAGTTCCAAAGTTTTGTTCTGATTCATGATAATAACCTCCTTGATGTTGATGGAATGTGATTTATAAAAAGCAAAGGCTTGCCAGAAAGACCAAAAAAAACACCTGCTAATTATATCTGGATATAATCGCAAATGCTCTTCATTTCTTTAGTATACGCGCCATAGGATAAGAATGTCAACGGTTGTTTGGGTTGTATCCGTAAAATAAATTTGTTATGATAATGAACTGGAAAAGTTGCAAATTACAGTGATAAAGTGAGGGACAGATTATGAAAATAGTTTTTTTAGATGTAAAAACAATTGGAGAAGATATTGATCTTTCTGGATTTGACAGGCTTGGTGAAGTCGTAAAATACGATTTTTCTACATCAGAAGAAGTAACGGAAAGAGTTCAGGATGCAGATGTGATTATTTTAAATAAAGTACAGGTCAATGAGCAGACGATTGGAAAAGCAGAGAAGTTAAAGCTGGTATGCGTGACGGCAACGGGGACCAACAATCTGGATAAAGAATATCTGGAAAAAAGAGGAGTTGCATGGAGAAATGTAGCTGGCTATTCGACAGAAACGGTGGCACAGCACACTTTTGCAATGCTTCTCTATCTGCTGGAAAAGATACGTTATTACGATGATTATGTAAAAGAAGAGCGTTACATCAATGATACAATATTTACGCATTTTGCAGAGCATTTTACGGAGATCAGTGGCAAAACCTGGGGGATCATAGGCCTGGGAACAATTGGCCGGAGAGTTGCGGATATCGCAAAAGCATTTGGAGCACAGATTATTTATTACTCTGCATCAGGGCGTTCGGCGCAGGAAGGTTACGAACAGGTAGATCTGGATACATTGCTTGCAAAATCTGACATTATATCCATTCATGCACCGTTAAATGAACATACAGAGGGCTTAATGGATAAAGCAGCATTTGCAAAAATGAAAAAAACCTGTATTTTCCTGAATCTCGGACGTGGTCCGATCGTAGTCGAGCAGGATCTGTATGAGGCACTTGAAAATGACGAGATAGCTGCAGCCGGACTTGACGTACTTTGCCAGGAGCCGATGAGTGAGACGAATCCGCTGCGAAAAATAAAAGACAGCAAAAAACTGCTGATTACACCACATGTAGCATGGGCGAGTGTAGAAGCAAGGACAAAGTTGATGGGAATTATACTGGGACAGATAAAAGAATATTTTCAAATTTAAGAAACCGGAGTTGGCGCATGGATTTTAGTGATATGCGGCAACTCCGGTTTTGCTTAAAATATTTGTTTACTTGTTAAATCGGATTAAAGACGAAATACAACCCTAAAATGTGACACCCCAAATAAAAAACTTATTTGAACAGGATAACCCTTTACATTTCCGCGTATAATTTCACAAGTTCAACCACGATATCCACAGCCTTGTCCATTCCTTCTGCCGTGATGTGTTCATATGGTCCATGGAATGCATGCCCCCCTGTTCCGAGGTTCGGGCAGGGAAGTCCCATAAAGCTGAGCTGGCATCCGTCTGTTCCGCCGCGGATTGGAAGCACAAGCGGTGCAACACCCGCATTTTCACAGGCTTTCTTTGCATTCTCAATCAGATGCATGCATCCGGCAATAATCTCAGCCATATTCTGGTACTGGTCAGTAATCATAAGCTTCACAGTGCCTTCTCCCCATTTTTCATTGAGGTTCTTCTCAATATGGCGAAGAGTTTCTTTTCTGGCTTCAAACAGATTCTTGTCATGATCTCTTACAATATAATGAAGCTCTGCTTTTGCCACATCTCCACTCATACCGGTTAAATGGTAGAATCCTTCATAATCCTCCGTTTCACGCGGGATTTCAAGTCCTGGAAGCATGTTATTGATTTCAGCGGCAACCAGGCACGCATTGATCATCGTATCCTTGCTGGAACCGGGATGCACAGCAAATCCTGTAATTTCAAAATCTGCCTTGCATGCATTGAAGTTTTCATATTGAATTTCGCCTTCGGTATCGCCATCCAGAGTGTAGGCAAACTGTGCACCAAATTTTTCCACGTTAAAATGATCAGTTCCACCACCGACTTCTTCATCTGGTGTAAAAGCGATTGAGATCGGTCCATGAGGAATATTTTCTTTGATCAGTGCTTCGGCCATGGTCATGATCTCGGCAACTCCGGCTTTATCATCGGCACCAAGAACGGTTGTACCGTCTGTTGTGATCAGGGTGCATCCGGCAAGAGATGGAAGATGCGGAAAATCTTTTACGGTAAGGGTACGTCCACTTGTGCCAAGCGGCAGATCACCGCCATCGTAGTTCTTGTGTACGACCGGGATGATGTCATGGTCACAGTAATCGGAAACGGTATCCATGTGTGCGATAAATCCGATAGATGTTTTATTCTCGTATCCCGGTGTGGCAGGAATTTTTCCGTATACATAGCAGAATTCATCCAGACTTACGTCAGAAATCCCGAGGGCAGTCATCTCATCTGCCAGAATACGTGCCAGATCGAACTGACACTGGGAAGAAGGAGAAGTCGTACTGTGTTCATCACTTGGGGTACGGACTACTACATAATTTAAAAGTCGTTCATATGCTCTCATAATAAAACCTCTTTTCATTAACATTTCTTATCCGAGTATAGCATTTTGCAGGTGAATATGCAATTGTGGCAGCAGGTTCTTTTTTGGTGTGAAATTTAACATAACGTAAGAAAAAACCAAGGGATGAAAATGTGAAAATTTTTGAAAAATGAAAAAAGTAAAAAATAAAAAAATTGCACAAAACAAAGAAAAAAGTTTGAAAAACAGCAAAAATATTGGTTAAAAAAGATGTGATTTTGGTTAATCTTGATAATCCATGAGTGCTATAATACAGCTGTAACAAGGAAATAGGTACTTTACCAGAAGTCAGTGATTGGAGGAAAAGATAAATGAATACTTTAAAAGCTGAAAAAAGAAACATGCAGACAAAAGCCAAAAAACTCAGAAGAGAAGGTTATGTAACCGGCAATGTATTCGGACGTGAGATTGAAGGCTCCATTCCGGTACAGATGACACAGAAAGAAGCGGAAAAGTTCCTGAAAGCTAATGGCAAAGGAAGCCAGATCATGTTGGATTTGGACGGAGAGCAGATGGATGTGCTGGTAAAAGAAGTCGATTATGATTCTATGGGTTCAAAAGTACTTGAAATAGATTTTCAGGCACTGGTAAGTGGAGAAATGGTACATTCCGTAGCAGAAGTTGTGATCCACAATCAGTCAAAGGTTGTCACAGGTGTTGTAGAGGAACTGCTTGATGAAATTGAATACAAAGCACTTCCATCTGCACTTGTTGAAAAAGTAATTGTTGACGTTGGAGATTTGAAGGTTGGAGAAACCATTAAAGTCAAAGACCTTGACATCGCAAAGAATAAAGATGTCAAACTGATCACAGATCCGGAAGCAGATGTAGCAGGTGTGGCTGCCGTTCATAATGATGTTCCGGAAACAGATGAGGAAGAAGCAGCAGTTGAATAAAAAGATTTTGTAAAAAAGGCGGACGCTTTGCAGAAAGAACTGCAAAGTGCCCGTTTTTTGCTTCATAGAAAATCCCGAAGGAACTTCCTATGAAACAAAAGGCACTGCGTTCCGGAGATGCACATTCTTTCTATTTAATGAAATTCCTAATCCCATTTTTCAGCAGGAAATCATAACGGAATATTTACATAAAATCAGGAATCTTTATACAATCTTTATACTAAAAATACTATCATTGATTTACAAAACAGGAGAGGAAAAACAGTGAGAGGAAGGAAAGGTTATGTTCGAGATTGAGAGTATTATTTTATTTACAGGGATCCTGAGCTTTCTGCTGATCGCCGGATTGCATCTGATGCGTGAACTCGACATTTTTCTGAAGAAGGATAAAAAAGAGAGAGAGGAAGAAAGATATAGAGGAGAAAGGAAACGAAACAAATGACAGTAATATATAAAAAGATGACACAGACACAGATGATTGTTGTCGGGTATTTGTTGTTGATCCTTTTGGGAAGTATTCTCTTAATGCTTCCGGTTTCATCAAGGGATGGAAATATGACATCTTTTGCAGATGCATTATTTACCTCGACATCCGCATCCTGTGTGACTGGGCTGGTTGTACAGGATACATATCTGCACTGGTCTTTTTTTGGACAGCTTATCATTTTGATCCTGATCCAGATCGGTGGTATGGGATTTATGACAATTGGTGTCTGTGTGGCGATTCTGTTAAGAAGAAAGATAGGGCTTAAAGTCCGTGGAATTTTGCAGGAGAGTATCAATAGTATTCAAATTGGTGGAATTGTAAAGCTTACGAAGAAGATTATAAAAGGAACACTTTTTTTTGAAAGCATTGGAGCTGTATTGCTGATGATCCGGTTTATTCCGGAATTCGGAATAGGAAGAGGAATCTGGTACGGGATCTTTCATTCTATATCAGCCTTTTGCAACGCCGGGTTTGACCTTATGGGAGAAAATGGTGCCTATCAGTCACTGATCAGATATTCGGATGACTGGCTGGTAAATACAGTGATCATGCTGCTGATTATAATCGGTGGAATCGGTTTTTTGGTGTGGGATGATCTGTCTGTGAAAAAATTTCAATGGAAAAAATATCATCTGCATACAAAGATTGTATTATCAACAACAGGTTTTCTGATTATAGGAGGAGCAGTTTTATTCCTGATACTGGAAAAAAATAATGTACTGGCAGGGATGCCTGTGAAAGAACAGATACTCTGTTCTTTATTTCACTCGGTGACAGCCAGAACGGCAGGATTTAATACAACCGATACAGGAGCGTTGACGGAAGGCAGTAAACTTGTTACTATGATTCTGATGTTCATAGGAGGAAGCCCGGGATCTACAGCAGGTGGAATTAAGACGACAACCGTAGTGGTTCTTATTGTATTTGTGCGTGCAAATCTGATGGAAGCAGCCGGTTGTAATGTATTTAACAGAAGACTGGATGAAACTGCGATCAGAAAGGCCAGTGTTGTAATGTGTACGAATTTGTTCCTTATACTAACAGGAACGATCTTCATGGAAATTATGCAGCCGTTTTCTTTGTCGGATGTGATGTTTGAAGTCTTTTCTGCAATGGGAACAGTGGGAATGTCTGCGGGAATCACAAGAGATGTATGTATGGCATCAAGAATGGTGCTGGTATTTCTGATGTTTTGCGGAAGAATAGGAAGTCTGACATTTGCGCTTTCATTGAAAGGGCACAGACATGAAGCACCGATCCGGAAACCGGTAGAAGAAATTACGATAGGATAGAATAAGGAGTAGAAAATGAAATCAGTATTGATTATTGGACTTGGAAGATTTGGTCATCATCTGTGTATTGATATGGCAAATCGGGGAAATGAGGTAATGGTCATCGATAAAGATGAGAAAAAGACACCGGATTTGTTGGAATACGCAACAGCAGTACGGGTAGGGGACTGTACAAATGAAGAAGTATTAAGAAGTCTTGGAGTAGGAAATTTCGATCTTTGCTTTGTGTGCATCGGATCAAATTTCCAGAGCAGTCTGGAGATAACAAGCCTGGTAAAAGAGCTTGGAGCCAAACATGTTGTCAGTAAGGCAAACAGGGATATCCATGCAAAATTCTTATTGAGAAATGGAGCGGATGAAGTCTTTTATCCGGATCGGGATATTGCAGAGCGACTGGCTGTAAAATACAGTGCAAATCATGTTTTTGACTATTTTGAACTCAGTAAGGATTATTCGATTTTTGAAATCCAGCCGAAGGCTGCATGGATCGGGCGGACGATAGAAGAAGCGGATATAAGGGCAAACTATCATATAAATGTATTTGGAATAAAGAAAAATACAGAGGTGGTGGTCCTTCCGAGAGCGGATTATGTGATGCATGAGAAGGATCATCTGCTTGTAGTAGGTCTTACAAAGGATATTGACCGTCTGCTTGCAAGTATAAAATGATGAATGATGGGGGAAAGAAAATGACAAAAAAGAGAGTAAAATATATGGTGCAGTCGATTGCGATCATGGCGGTTGCAACATTTTTGTCTTTTTTTCTCCAGAGTTATGGAATTCGAAAAGAAAATATTCTGATGATCTATATTGTGGGTGTACTGGTCATAACAGTTACAACTACCGGTTATCTGTATGGAATGATGGCTTCTGTATGCAGTGTGCTGCTGTTTAATTATTTTTTTACAGTGCCGGTGCATACATTTGCGATGACGGATCAGAATGATGTGGTACGTCTGGTATTTTTCCTTATCACAGGATTCATTTCCGCAAGTATTATGGTACGATTTCATAATCAGGTGCGTATTGCAGAGGAAACAAGGGCACAGATGGAAAGAGAAAAGCTGAAAAGCAATATGCTGAGAAGTATATCCCATGATTTCAGGACACCTTTGACCGGAATTATGGGAGCTGCAGGACTCTTAAAAGAGGCGGATGAGTTGGATGCCGGAGTCAGAAAGGAACTGGCAGGAGAGATACAGGAGCAGTCTGTATGGCTGATGCGCCTGATGGAAAATATTTTGAATATGACAAAGCTGGAAAGTGAAGAATTTGAGATCCGGAAAAACCAGGAAGTAGTGGATGATCTGATCTATGAAGCCGTATCACATATCATAGGACTCCGGGAAAAGAGGAGGTTTGAAATTAAACTTCCGTCGGAGCTGATTGTTGTAAATGTAGATGGAAAACTGATGGTCCAGGTGCTGGTCAATCTTCTGGATAATGCGATGAAGCATACAGGGGAAAATGGATGGATCTGTATAGAAGCCAGATATGATGCAGGGAAAGTGTGGATCCGTGTCGAGGATGACGGAGACGGGATCCCGGAAGATCTGAAAGAAAATATTTTTGACGAATTTATTACAAGGTCAGATGAAAAAGGGGACAGACAAAGAGGAATCGGTCTGGGACTGGCTATATGTAAAGCGGTAGTAAATGCACATGGTGGAAATATTTATGCAGAGAACAGAAAAGAAGGCGGAGCAAGGTTCATGTTCTGGCTGGAGGCAAGGCAGGTAAGTACAGATGGCAGATAAGCATAAAATTTTAATTGTGGAAGACGATAAATATATTATTAACTTTATCTCGATGAGTCTTAAGAAAGAAGACTATGATTTTGTGATTGCGAAGACATGTGGAGAAGCAAATGCACTGTTCTATGCAAACAGACCGGATATGATCATTCTGGATCTTGGACTTCCGGATGGTGACGGGATTGAGATTATAAAAAGTGTAAGAGAGATCTCGAAAATACCGATCATTGTGGTCAGTGCAAGACAGGAAGAGGAAGAAAAAATACAGGCACTGGATCTGGGGGCAGATGATTATGTGACAAAACCGTTTTATATGGGCGAACTGCTTGCCAGAATCCGTGTGGCGCTCAGAAAGAGTAACCAGATTCCGGAAGAAAAGAAAGAAAAAATCTTTCAGTGTGATTATCTGAAAGTGGACTGGGAAAAACATCAGGTATCGATTGATGAGAAAGAAGTTCATCTGACCCCGATGGAATATAAGATTTTGAAATTATTGATCGACAACAGGGGAAAGGTACTGACACATAATTATATTCTCAGCCAGATCTGGGGCAGTGCACAGGGAGTAGAAGCAGCCAACCTGAGGGTGTTTATGGCAGCACTGCGAAGGAAGATAGAAAAGGATCCCGGAAATTGCAGATTTATTCTGACAGAAGTCGGAGTAGGGTACCGGTTTAGAGAGGCTGTGGAATAAAACAATTTGCAGGCGAGGAAATTAGCTAGAAAAAACGAATGTTATTCTTGAATGACTACCTACAGGACTGATATGATAATGATATAAATTATCAATAAATGGTTTTTGCCAAAGGAGACAGATAGAGGAATGACATTAAAAGAATTACAAGTCGGAAAGACAGCTACGATTCTTTCCGTAGGAGGAAGCGGTGCACTCAGGCAGCATTTCCTGGATATGGGACTGATTCAGGGAACAGAAGTAACGATTGTAAAGTATGCGCCGATGGGGGATCCGGTTGAGATCAGGATCCATGGTTATGAACTTACGATCCGTCTGGAGGATGCCGGACAGATTGAAATTACGCCGGCCCATGAGCCACATTATAAGAAGAAGGAAGGCAGACAACCGTTAGGAGATGCACAGCATCCGGGGTATGGAGAAGCAGGCATTTTTCATGAGAAGAAAACAGAGCATCCATTACCGGAGGATACGACACTTACGTTTGCATTGGTTGGAAATCAGAATTGTGGAAAAACAACGCTGTTCAACCAGCTGACCGGATCGAATCAGCATGTGGGAAATTTCCCAGGTGTTACGGTTGACAGAAAAGACGGTGTGATCAAGGAACATCCCAATACCCGTATTACCGATCTTCCGGGAATTTATTCTATGTCTCCGTATAGCAGTGAGGAAATTGTTACAAGAGAATTTCTGCTTCAGGATAAACCGAAAGGAATCATCAATATTGTAGATGCAACCAATATTGAACGGAATATGTATCTGACGATGCAGCTTATGGAACTTGAGATCCCAATGGTTGTTGCGCTGAATATGATGGATGAGATGCGTGTGAACGGTGGCTCTGTGCGTGTGAATGAGCTGGAAGCATTTCTCGGAGTACCGGTTGTACCAATCTCGGCAGCAAAGGGAGAAGGTATTGCGGAACTGGTAGAACATGCACTGCATGTCGCAAAATATCAGGAAGCACCGGAGGAAGTGGATTTTTGCTCTGCTGAAGGTCAGGAAAGTGCGGTTCACAGATGCATTCATGCGATCATGCATCTGATTGAAGATCATGCAAAGGAAGCAGGGATCCCGGTCAGATTTGCAGCAAGTAAACTGGCAGAGAATGATGAGCTTGTCCTGGAAAAATTAAAGCTGAGCCAGAATGAAAAGGAACTTCTGGAACATATCAATCTGCAGATGGAAGAAGAATGCAAGGTAGACCGTTCATCGGCAGTAGCGGGAATGCGTTTTAACTATATCCAGCGTGCCTGTGAAGATACGGTCTTAAAGCCACATGAGAGCAGGGAGCGGGTGCGAAGCAGGAAGATTGATCAGGTTCTGACAGGAAAATATACCGGGATTCCGGCATTTATCGCAATTATGGGACTGGTATTCTGGCTCACATTTAATGTGATCGGAGCATTTTTGCAGGATCTTCTGCAACAGGGAATTGACCAGGTGATTGTAGCCTGCAGTCAGGCGCTGGATGCGGCAGGAGTCAATGGCGTATTAAAGTCACTGATTGTAGATGGAATCTTTCAGGGGGTTGGAAGCGTGCTGAGTTTCCTGCCGATCATTGTTACACTGTTCTTTTTCCTTTCGATGCTGGAGGACAGTGGATATATGGCAAGGGTTGCGTTTATTATGGATAAACTTTTGCGAAAGATTGGTCTTTCCGGAAGAAGTATTGTACCGATGCTGATCGGATTTGGATGTACAGTACCGGGAGTTATGGCGAGCCGGACACTTTCTTCAGAGCGTGATCGTAAAATGACGATTATGCTGACTCCGTTTATGAGTTGTTCAGCAAAACTTCCGATCTATGCATTCTTTACAGCGGCGTTTTTCCCGGGGAAGGGTGCAATTGTAATGATTGGTCTCTATTTCTTCGGAATCCTGATGGGAATCCTTACTGCACTTGCAATGAAAGGGACGATGTTCAAAGGAGAACCTGTTCCGTTTGTTATGGAGCTTCCGAATTATCGTATGCCGGGAGCGAAAAATGTTGGTCAGCTTCTCTGGGAAAAAGCAAAGGACTTCCTGCAGAGAGCATTTACCGTTATTTTTGGTGCAACGATCGTGATCTGGTTCCTGCAGAGCTTTGATCTGCATCTGAACATGGTGACAGATTCACAGACAAGTATCCTTGCAACGGTAGCAGGTATGATCGCACCTGTATTCATTCCACTTGGATTTGGTGATTGGAGAATATCAACGGCACTGATTTCCGGATTTATGGCAAAAGAGAGTGTCGTCTCCACTCTTTCGATTTTGTTTGGGTCAACAGCAGCACTGACAGCGGTGATAAATACAGCCGGTGCAGCAGCACTTTTGATTTTCTGTCTTTTGTATACACCGTGTGTGGCAGCGATTGCTTCTATTAAAAGAGAACTTGGTGGTAAATGGGCGATCGGTGTTGTGATCTTTCAGTGCGTGATTGCATGGGTTGCTGCATTTATTGTGCATGGAATTGTATGTTTGTTTTAAAACAAAAACTTCTGGAAACAGGAAAACTGCTTCCAGAAGTTTTTTATTGCAGATATTTTTTCAAGGCATCCAGATAAGTTGTCCCTAATCTGCTTAACATCCTTTTTTTATGTGTAATATACCCAATCCGCATATCACTTTCGTCAGCAAGAGGAACGGCAATGATATCTTTTCCATTCAACTTTTTGTCAATTACACCACTGCATACTGTGTAACCATTTAGCCCGATCAGAAGATTAAATAAGGTGGCACGATCCCGTACACGGATATTTTTTTTGCGTTCAGATACAGAAAAGATTTCTTCTGAAAAATAAAAAGAATTGTGTTCACCCTGTTCAAAGGAGAGATATGGATAATCGTCCAGTTCTTCATTGGTGATTATTTTGTGATCGGCGAGAGGGTGACGTCTGCTGATAAATACATGTGGTTTTGCAACAAACAGCTGATGAAAAATAAGCCCGTTGGATTTTAAAATTTTTTCCAGAACCGTTTCATTAAAATTATTTAAGAAAAGAATTCCAATCTCGCTGCGCATTTTTGCTACATCTTCGATGATTTCGTATGTCTGGGTTTCGCGGAGACTGAAATCATATTCATCCTGTCCGTAGGTTTTGATCAGATCGACAAAGGCATTGACAGCGAAAGAATAGTGTTGCGTGGATACACAGAATTTCTTTTTCCCGCCGGAAGTTCCTTTGTATTTATCTTCGAGAATAGCGGCCTGTTCCAGCACCTGTCTGGCGTATCCTAAGAAATCTTCGCCTTCTTTTGAAAGGATGATCCCTTTATTAGTCCGGAGAAAAATGGTAATCTTCATTTCTTTTTCCAGTTCACGGATTGCGTTTGTCAGGCTTGGCTGGGAAATATAAAGACGATTTGCGGCTTCGGTAATAGTTCCTGTTTCAGCAACAGTTACGACGTATTTTAATTGTTGAAGAGTCATATTTTTCACTTTCTATAAAGAATATTGTTTTTGGGTTTGGGATATCAGAAAAGTATCTGGAAAATGTATCTTAGCGGAAAATACTTCTGACCAGATATCCTGGTAATATTGTAGCATGGAAGCAGGGAGCGTGAAACATTTTTTTGATATTGCTATAGTTTTAAACTATGGCAAACTGTATTTTTTTTGTATTTTTCAGATGCAGAATACTCTGCTATACTTTCAAACATAAAAGACAGACAGTACGAAAGAGAAAAGGAGAGCTATATTATGAGTAAAAATACACCATTTCGTTATGATTATGTAGGAAGTTTTTTAAGACCGGAAACACTGAAAAGAGCAAGAAGAGATTTTGAAGAAGGAAAGATTTCAAAAGAAGAACTGACAAAAGTAGAGGATGCTGCAATTTTAGACCTGGTAGAGAAGCAGAAAAAAGCCGGATATCATGTGATCACAGACGGCGAGTTCAGAAGAGCAACCTGGCATCTTGATTTCATGTGGGGATTTAACGGGGTAGGACATGAGCCGACCAAGACCGGACTTCCGTTCCACGGAGAAGCTGCAATGATCGATGATACTTATCTGACTGGAAAAATTTCCGTAGATCAGCACCCATTTGTAGAGCATTTCAAATTTGTAAAGGCACTGGAAGATGAAAATACAGTAGCAAAGCAGACGATTCCGGCACCGGCACAGTTCCTGGAACAGTTTATTATGCCGATGTACATTCAAAATACGAATAAGTATTATCCGGATGTGGAAGAACTGGCAGAAGATATCGCAAATGGATATAAGAAAGTTATTCGTGACCTGTATGATGCGGGCTGTAGAAACATTCAGTTGGATGACTGTTCATGGGGAATGTGTGTAGATCCACATGCTACAGCAATTTTCGGAACCGATGAAGCCGGACTTCAGAAAATCATGGAACAGCTTCTTGCTATCAATAACCATGCAATTGAGGGAGCGCCGGAGGATCTGGTGATCAACACTCATGTATGCCGTGGAAATTTCCATTCTACTTATGCAAGCAGTGGTGCATATGACCGTGTGGCAGAAGCTTTATTCGCCCGTGAAAATGTAAGTGCATATTATCTGGAATTTGATGATGCACGTTCTGGTGGATTTGAGCCGTTGAAGAGTGTAAGTGGTGATAAAAAAGTGGTTCTCGGTCTGATCACAACCAAGTCACCAAAGCTGGAAGATAAAGAAGACGTAATTAAGAGAATCCATGAAGCAGCGAAATATGTCCCGCTCGACAGACTGTATTTGAGTCCACAGTGTGGATTTGCTTCCTGTGAAATCGGAAATAAACTGACAGAAGAAGAACAGTGGAAGAAGCTTGCACTGGTAAAAGAAATCGCGGAAGAAGTCTGGGGCGAAGAAAAATAAGCCAGATATAAAAATTTAATAAATAAGATACATACAGCTCCTTTCAAATCGTGCTACAATAGAAGCAGATTTGAAAGGAGCTGAAAATTTATGAATGAAGTAATCAAAAATATGGAAGAACGCAGAAGTGTCCGTGGATACAAACCGGATATGATCAGAAAAGAGGATCTGGATACGATCATTGAGGCCGGAACTTATGCGGCAACGGGAATGGGAATGCAGTCACCGATCATCGTGGCAGTGACGGATAAAGCAACAAGAGATCAGCTTTCAGCAATGAATGCAAAAATTATGGGAACCGATACAGATCCGTTTTATGGTGCACCGGTAGTTCTTATTGTACTTGCAGATAAGGCAAGACCGACATATCTTTATGATGGAAGTCTTGTGATGGGAAATCTGATGAATGCAGCGCATTCGCTTGGAATCGGAAGCTGCTGGATCCACCGGGCAAAAGAAGAATTTGAATCCGAGGAAGGAAAGGCTCTTCTGAAAAAATGGGGAATCGAAGGAGACTATGAAGGAATCGGTCATTGCGTACTTGGATATGCGGCAGCAGAACTTCCTGCAGCAAAACCAAGAAAAGAAAATTATGTCTATTATGTAGAAGCATAGGAGTGTGACATATGGATTACGAAGGACAGATTTGCCGGGCTCCGATGGAAAGAAGCTCTTTCATGCTTCCGGTTATGGTTGGATGCTCATATAATCAGTGTAAATTCTGTAATTTATTCCGGCATCTGAAGTATCGGGAACTTCCGATGGAACAGATTGAAGCGGAACTAAAGAGAGTGCGGGAACTGCATGGGAAGCCGAAGAAGATCTTTCTGGGGGATGGTAATGCATTTGGTCTGAAGACAGAAAAATTGTATGAGATTCTGGATCTGATCGCATATTACTTCCCGGAATGTGAAGGGATTAATATGGATGCGACTGTTACGAGTATTTTACATAAAAGCCAGGAAGAGCTGGAAATGCTTGCTAGAAAAAAGGTAAAGCATCTGTATCTTGGAATCGAGAGCGGACTGGATGATGTGCTGAAATTTATGAAAAAAGATCATGATCTGGCACAGGCATATCAGGCAATCGACAGGCTTCATGAAGCAGGACTGATCTATGATGCACATATTATGACCGGAGTCGCAGGAAAAGGAAGAGGAATGGAAAATGCAGAAGCACTGGCGCAGTTCCTGAACAGGACCAATCCGGCGCATGTAGTGAATTTTTCCATGTTTCTGCATAAAGAAGTTCCGTTATATCAAGATATACGGCAAGGTACTTTTGTTCCGGCAGATGAGCTGGAAACAATTCGGGAAGAATATCATCTGATCGAGAGGATCGCACCGGAAAAAGCAGGAGCAAATATTTTATATGATGGTTTTCATGACTTTATCCATGTGAGAGTCAGAGGACATCTTCCGGGTGATAAAGAAAAAATGCTTGCCAAATTAAATGGTATCATTCAGGAATATGAAGGAAAAGAGCCGGTTTATTCCTTTGTACAGGGGGAATGCCCGGATCTGGAATACTGTGATGATGGTAAAGCAGTATGGGATATGGACCGGAAGACTTCATAGAATCCGCTGTACTATGAATCAGCAGAAATTGAGCGCGTCAGCAGGCGCGCTCTTGAACTTTGGAACAGAAAATATGTCATAAAAAATCCACTGTATCTGATCTTTCAGCTACAGTGGATTTTAATTTGATCCATCCATTGGATTATCCTCCTTATTCACTTCTTATCTATCTGAAACTATTATCTCAAATAGTTTTTTCTATGTAAATTTCAATAATTATTATGCCATTGGTCTGCACCTCTTACTCTTATTGATTTGATATTGTATAAATTATCTTGCCATTGGTCTGCACCTCTTGCTTTCATCAGATTTATTCTGGTTTTAAATTATGTTCCTTTTGGTCCATACCTCTTACTTTCATTAGATTTGTTCTGGTTTTAAATTATGTTCCTTTTGGTCCATACCTCTTACTTTCATTAGATTTGTTCTGATTTTAAATTAAGTTTCCGGTGGTCTGTACCTCTTACTTTCATTAGATTTTGTTCTGGTTTTAAATTATGTTCCTTTTGGTCCGTACCTCTTACTTTCATTAGATTTGTCCGAGTTTTAAATTAAGTGTCCTTTGGTCCATACCTCTTACTTTCTTAGACTTTGGAGTTAAGATTAAGTTTCTGGTGGTCCGTCCTCCTTTTGTATTGTTGATATTATAATATCTCATAAAATGCAAAATGTCAATAAAAATTCTGAAAAAAATAAAATAATTTTAAATATATGAAATAAATCAGGAATACAGATAAAAAATAGAAAAATATATATGATAAACAAATAAATATACAGAAAAAAATAGAAGGCGCAGTCCGAATTTCGACTACAGGAAATGAAATGACGATGTGGATATGTGGAATTCGCAGATCATCGAGACGGTATGGGGAGTCGGATCCCAGTTTAACCGGTTGTAAAAAACGATTGGTGTTATATAATATCTTTACGGATAAAATCCCAATTGTAAGTTCATGGTTGGCATGATAAGATGATACCATGAATTTACAAAGGAGAAGACTATGAATCACTATACTGGATATGAATTACTGTGGCTCTTTTTTATTTATTCTTTTGGTGGCTGGGTATTGGAAACGATATCGGCAACTTTGAAGCAGAGAAAGTTTGCTAACCGAGGCCTGGTAAATGGACCGTTCTGTGTGCTCTATGGTCTGACCGCAATTGCGATGACAGTGGGATTACAGGAACTTCGGGGAATCTGGCTATTTATCTTTGCAACGGTCTATGCAACAGTTGCAGAATGGGTCAGTGGACATCTGATCGAAAAAGCATTCAAGGCAAGATGGTGGGATTATTCAAATATCAAATGGAACCTGGATGGATATATTTGTCTTCCGGCTTCACTATTTTGGGGTGTGCTCGGTTATCTGGCAGTGAGATGGTGCAATGGGATCACGTTGATTTTATTACATATTCTGCCGAAGCTTCTGATGCATATTGTGCTGCTGACACTGATCGGTGTACTTTTTGTGGACATCTTTGGTTCCTTTATGCTTCTTACCGGAAAGAGTAAGAATCCGGAGCGCTGGATCGCAACGGATGCCGGGATGGATAAGATCAGCACAAAAATTGCGGGAAAGATTGCCGGAAGTCTGGAAAAGCGTCTGAAAAAAGCATATCCAAAGGCAAGAAAAATTGAAGAGGAAATCCGGGAAGAGAACGAAGAAAAGGTATTTGCAAAAGGGTGCGGCTTTTATAAGATCGTGATGCTGTTTATGATCGGTGCTTTTCTGGGAGATATCACAGAAACGATTTTCTGTCGTGTGACGGCTGGAGTATGGATGAGCAGAAGCAGTGTGGTCTGGGGACCGTTCAGCATTGTCTGGGGGCTTGCAATTGCGCTTGTCACAGCACTTTTGTACAAATATAAGGATAAAGGGGATCGTTTTCTTTTCCTTACAGGAACATTGCTTGGTGGTGCTTATGAGTATTTCTGCAGTGTGTTTACGGAACTTGTATTTGGAAAAGTGTTCTGGGATTACAGTAAGATCCCGTTTAACCTGGGAGGTCGAATCAATCTGCTTTACTGCTTTTTCTGGGGAATTGCTGCGGTTGTGTGGTTTAAAATATTATTTCCACCTGTGGAAAAATGGATAGAAAAAATACCGGCAGTTGCAGGAAAGATTCTGACCTGGGTTTTACTGGGATTTATGGTTTGCAACATTCTGGTATCCTGTGTGGCACTGGTAAGATATGATGAGAGAGGAAATGGTGTGCAGGCGACAAATGCCGTCCAGAAGTGGGCGGATGCACATTATGATGACGCAAAGATGAAGAAAATCTATCCAAATGCGAAGGGGATAAATTAGAAAAGAATTAGAAAAGAAGCGGGAACATATTGACAAAATTCTATATGAAGAGTAAGATGTAGTTAGAAAACCGGTGTGAGAAATAGATTGCACCGGTTAAAAAATGAAAAATATATAGAAATATTTCTATATTTCTATGGGAAGGGAGAGAGAATGAAAATCATAAAAAACGGATGGGATTTCTTTCAGGACCAGATTCTTGGAATGCACTGGCTGAAAGATCTGATCGGAAAACTTCTTGTTAAAGCCGGATTGGGAGAGGGGAGGTTTCCAGGAGAATTTCTTCACTTTTTCCTGTATGATATCATAAAAATTTTTGTGCTGCTTGCGGTGCTGATCTTTGTGATATCCTATATTCAAAGCTATTTTCCGCCAGAGAAAAGCAGAAAGATTATGGGAAGATTTCATGGAATCTGGGCGAATCTGATCGGAGCACTTCTTGGAACAGTGACTCCGTTCTGCTCCTGCTCATCGATTCCGATCTTTATGGGATTCACCAGTGCGGGATTGCCGCTGGGAGTTACTTTCTCGTTTCTGATTTCATCTCCGATGGTGGATCTGGGATCTCTGATTCTTCTGATGAGTGTCTTTGGAGGGAAGATCGCATTTGCTTATGTGATTGTTGGACTTGTCATAGCTGTTATAGGGGGAACGATCATTGAGCGGCTGCATATGGAAGACCAGGTGGCAGATTTTATCCGGCAGGCGCCGAATGTGGAGGTAGCTTCGCCGTCGCTTACAATAGCAGACCGTATGGATTATGCAAAAAATCAGGTTGTGGCTACCGTCAAAAAGGTAGCTCCGTATATCGTTGTCGGAGTCATCATCGGGGCAGCTATCCACAATCTGATCCCAGAGCATATCGTCCGAAGCATTCTTGGAAAACAGACCTGGTACGCCGTGCCACTGGCGACAGCAGTAGGCGTTCCGATGTATGCAGATATTTTCGGAACCATCCCAGTCGCAGAAAGCCTGCTAGCAAAAGGGGCAGGACTTGGAACGATTTTATCCTTTATGATGGCAGTGACTACACTTTCCCTTCCATCCATGGTAATGCTGTCCAAAGCGATTAAGAAAAAGTTACTCGGAACATTCATTGGAATCGTGTGTATCGGAATCATCATTGTGGGGTATGGGTTTAATGTGATAATATAGGGTAGCAAACTCATATGCCGTTCGTGCTTGCACGTAAAGGCATATGAATTTGCTACCCGCCGGACATGAGGAAGGAGCGATTTACGAAGGAAATCAGCGGATTCCGAATGGACGAAGGATTGCGGGAGCAGCAACGCTGCGGAGCAATCCGTAATATTATCAAAGTAGTGGGGCGAATTTAAATATCATTCGTGCTTGCACGAAAAGGCATATGAATTTGCTACCCGCCGGACATGAGGAAGGAGCGATTTACGAAGGAAATGCAGATAGACTATGAAAAATATGCCCGTATATTCAAAGTGATGTCGGATCCGAAACGCCTGAAGATCATCGACATGTTATCCGAAGGAGAATTATGTGCCTGTAAGATCCTGGAGGAATTTCATATTACACAGCCGACCTTATCGCATGATATGAAGCTGATGTGTGATCTGGGAATCGTAAAGGCGCGCAAAGAAGGAAAATGGATGCAGTATTCTCTGGACATAGATGTAATGAATGAGGTTTATAAGACAGTGGGGCATCTGATGATTCCGGGAGATTATGCCGGACTTTTAAATTGCAATTGTAATACGGAAAAGGAGAAAATGAATCATGAGTAAAATTAAATTATATTTTCTGACAGGGTTCTTAGGAGCTGGGAAAACGACAATCTTGAGAAATCTGCTTGAAAACATGGAAGGAACAAAGGTTGGGGTAATCCAGAATGAACTGGGAAAGATCAGTATTGACGGAACGGTGCTTCAGAATAATGATATCCAGATGATAGAATTGAACAGAGGCTCTATTTTTTGCAGTTGCCTTCGTTTATCCTTTGTGGATGCACTGACGCAGATGGCACAGAAAGGTCTGGAATATGTGTTTGTGGAAAGCTCTGGATTCGGGGATCCGTCTAATGCAGAAGAAATTCTTGCAGCCACAGAAGTAATGGCGCCTGGGGCATATGACTTCAGAGGATGCATCTGCCTGGTGGACTGTTATAATTTTCTGGATCAGATCGGGGATTCAGAGACAATTGACCGTCAACTTAAACACTGCAATCTTGCGGTTCTGACAAAGGTTGATCTGGTGGGTAGCGAGCAGATTGAACAGGTGAAAGACAAAGTGCGTGAAATTAATCCGGTATGCCCAATTACAGAGAGTGCGAATGGAAATATTGACCGTTCGTTTTATGATATGGATCTGATGCTGTACAAATGGGCAGAATGTGAGGATACTACGAATTCATCGAAAAATAAACCGAAAACATTTTCCATGGATTTTACAGGAGAGATCCAGAAGGAAAAGCTGGAAGCTTTCCTTGCAAAGATTGAACCGGATGTTTTCCGTGTAAAGGGATTCTTTAAAGTAGAAAAAGAAGGATGGGAAAAGGTTGACGTAGTTGGAAAAAAACGGGATTATGCACCTTACGAACCACAGCCGAAGTCTCAGCTTGTTTTTATTTCCAAAATCGGAATTGCACTGATCCGCGAAATCGCGGCAGCGTGGGAAGAATGTGTGGGACTTCCTATGAAACTGAATAATTAAATCTGGAGGCAGGATATGAATATAAAAGTAATCGGAAGTGGCTGTGAAAATTGTGATAAGACAAATGCGGTTGTGAAGGAGTGTCTTGAAGAACTCGGGATGGATACGGAAATCGAGAGAGTGACAGACCTGGTTGAGATCGTAAAGCTGGGAGTGATGACGGCTCCTTCGGTGATGATTGACGGGAAACTGGTTGTTGCAGGTCAGGTGCCATCGAAAAAACAGATGATGAAGATATTGAAAAAATGAGGTAAAAACAATGGCAAACAAATTTTATGATTTTGATGAACCGATCAATCGTATTGGCACAGATTCTTTCAAATGGGATTAAGAAGGAGAAAATGGAAAGCATAATTCGGTTTATGCAACTAATCTGGCGAGTCTGCGAGAAAAGGAAAAGAAGATTAATAAGGATATGGATGATCTGCTTATTGCAGATGCATCAGTCAAGAAACTGACCGTAAATACGTTGTTTGAGCGATACATGGCAACAAAGAATATCAAGGAAA
>OGXP01000322.1_pt1 | contig 57519 bp, 65 predicted proteins | sample 1576351 | NCBI WGS metagenome assembly OGXP01 (sample SAMEA3541517, study PRJEB24748) | human gut metagenome | biome: human gut; feature: human-associated habitat; material: faeces | place: China | collected 2012
TGTTCCTTAAAATTCACATCCCGCAGATTCACTTCATGGGGCTGCTTGTGGACTGAAACCATGCAGATTTTTCCCCGCACTCTCGTGACATCCGTCATCTGCACAGCCGCAGCCGCAGCTCCGCTGCACTCGAAAAATACGTCGCATCCCTCTCCGTCCGTCGCCGCTTTTACCACAGCTTCCAAATCCTCTTTCAGCGGATTGACCGGAATCATGCCCAGCTCCCTGGCAGCCTCCAGTCTCTTTTCCGCCACGTCGGAAATAAAAATCTGTGAGGCTCCCGCATGTTTCAGCATAACTGCGCAGAGCATTCCAATAGGGCCGGCGCCTGCCACCACCGCCGTATCAAGAGGCTCAAACCCTGACATATGGATGGCATGAACCAGCACTGCCAAAGGCTCAATCACTGCAGCCGCCTTGTCGCTGACTCCCTCCGGCACCTTGTAGAGAACGTCCTCGTCCACATAAACGCTTTCGCACATTCCCCCGTCCACGTCAATTCCGATCAGCCCCAGCGTATTGCACACATGCTCATTTCCGTTTCTGCACGCTTTGCAGTGTCCGCAGGACAATAACGGATAAGGCACAACCCTGTCTCCTTTTTTGATTCTCTTTCCGTCTTCCGCAGCCACTCCGAGAAACTCATGTCCAAACACAAGAGGCGCCTTTGCCCTTGGATGGGTTCCCAGATAAATTCCAATATCCGATCCGCACACGCCGCAGTAGGTTATGTCAATCTTTATCTGGCCTTCCTTCTTTTCCCCTGTCTCTACGTCCCGAAGCTCCGCTTTTTTAGGTCCCGCATACACTAACGCTTTCATTTGCTCTCCTCCTCGCGCAATATGTCTGATTTATTTTATGTGTTTTATTATATATTACACACTTATTTTTAGCAATATTGTATATATTTTTCTCTTTTTTACACGATTTTAAGTGTATTTTATATGTATTATATACAAATAACCGCCCTAAATTTGTCTGATGTCTTAAAAATCGTCAAAAAAGAAACGAGTCAGAAAAGCGTTCAACCTGCCTGTTTTACGCTGTTTCTGCTCGTTTTTTTCTTTTCAGATACGTCTGATCTCTAAATTGTCTCTCTTTGCTCTTTTTCGTTTACTGGAAACGGTTCTTTCTCTCGATCTCCTTAATGATGTAAAGCCTGTTTTCACTCATGTGCGCCACCATCGCGCTTCTCGCTCCCCTCTCGTCCCCGCGCTCAATGGCGTCCACAATCTGTTCGTGGAACAGGATGGTTGTCTCCGACAGCCGGCGGTTTGTCATCTCAATGGTAAGGCTGACCGATCGGTAAATAATCGGAATCAGCTTGGCGATAATCCTGTTTCCCGTCGCCTTTGCAATCAGCTGATGAAACTTGGAATCTTCTTCCGTGTGGTTGAGCCCCTGCTCAATCATCGCAGTAACTCTCCGATTCTGCCTGCGTATGGCAGCCTTCTCCTCCTTAGAAGCATGGACCGCCGCCATCGCCGCGCTTTCCGGTTCCAGAATCATGCGAACCTCCAAAAGCTCCAGGGCAATCTCCTCGTCTTTTCCCATCAGCGCAATCCCAAGAGGATCCTCCGCCACCCCCTCCCGGCTGGACAGGTAAGTTCCGGCTCCTCTTCTGATCGTTAAAATGTTCCTGGTTTCCAGACTTTTGATGGCCTCCCTGACTGTGCTTCTTCCCACTTCCAGCCTCTTGGCCAAATCATACTCATTCTGCAGACGGTCTCCCGGCTGCAGTTTCTCTTCCCGGATCATCTCTATGATTTTTTCTGCCGCAATCTGCGCCAGCGGCGTCTGATCCTTGTGGGTCATGTCCTCCACCTCCCCAATCTCTTCCTTCGCTTCCTTCTTACGCCTCCTCCATGTCCCTGCACATAAAGAGAGCCAGGCACACGGCAAGTACGCCGGCTGACAGCTTCCCCGCCACGACAGGAGTGATCATGGAAGGTTCTACCCCTGCCGTAAATCCCAGATGAGCCCCCAGCGCCGACGTAGCCGGAACCAGCCAGGCTGTGTTCACAATAATGCCCTTTTTGTTCATATTCTTCATCATCGTATAAACAGGAACAGAATTAGCCAGCGTAAATACCAGGCCTGCCGCGCTGGTCTTATCAAGTCCCAGCTTCCTCCCCGCCCGGTTTAACGGTTTGTCCAGCAGCTTTGTGAGAATGGTGAGCGCCGGAAAGGTTCCAATCAGAACAATCCCAATCCCTGCAACTGCCCGCATTCCCTCCATAATGTCCGCCATCCCCGGAATCACCACCGCCCCGGTGAGATGTTCAAAGGCAGCTGCCGCCAGCCCTATGTAGATGACAATCGTAATCAACTGTCCGAATATCATGCACCCTTTTACCATGGCCTCCGGAAACGCCTTCAGCCCCAGAGCCAGAACAGCCGCCAGAAGAATGACAGGAACCATGTTCCGAAGCACCATGGACAGCTCAAAGCCTGCGGCCAGGCCTCCTATGACGCTTCCCGCCGGAATGGTGATGAGACCGATTAAAAATCCCCTGGAAAAATAAGGGCGATCCTCCTTTTCAATCAGACTCAAGCCTACAGGAATGGAAAACACCAGCGTACACCCCAGCATGGAGGATACAATCGTTCCAGCTAAAAGTCCCGCCTCCTGATTTTCGGCCAGCTCCACAGCCAGAGAATAGCCGCCCATATCATTGGCTAAAACCGCTCCAAACATGGCCGGATCCGCTCCCAGCGCCTCAAATACCGGAATAATCACAGGGCCTGACACATCCGCAATCACAGGAGCCAGACAGACGATTCCAACCATCCCCAGGGCCAGCGGCCCCATAGCCTGAAATCCCTCGTCAAACTTCCGGCCCAGCCCCAGCCTGTTCCCCAAAATTTTATCAGCCGCTCCGATGACTGCCCCGGCTGCTATTACCCAAATAATGATTTGGTCAAATGTCATTCCGTCTCCTCCCTCTCTCACGCCTGCCCGGCGCTTATATCAGGTTTCATTATAATACCTTAGAAGACATTTGCCAACCGCAGGGAATGGCAAAAAAATGCCGTACAGGTTTCCCTATACGGCAAAATTCTCTACGCGAAGCATCCCTGAATCGTATTCACATCTCTCAAAAGAAGTTCCATCTGGCCTCCTGACCGGGCCTGGTTCCTGAGAGGCAGCAGATTATAGTAATTTTCTGTAATAATCCAGCCTTCAAATCCCCGCTCCTTCAAATATTTCATCTGGCTGAAGAAATCTGTATTTCCTTCTCCTAACAGACGATTTCCCGGAGCGTCCGTCCCGTCTTTTACATGAAGAATTGTGTCCATATAAGGATACAGTCCTTCCAGCTGGCTGAGCTGATCCATATCAAAATTAAATTTAAAATTCTGGGTGTCAAAGTGAATTTTCAGATTGTCTGCGCCTACTGCATCCAGAAGTTCAATCTGTCTTTTCCAGTCAAGAGCATTTTCTGTCAAAATTGTAATTCCCTGCTCTGCGCCCAGACGGCACGCATAGCTGAGAGCTTCTCTGGCATGTTCAATATGTTCCTCACAGGTAATCAGATTGTGAATAAAATTAGGAATCATCAAACGGCGGATTCCCATCTGCGCCGCCGTCTCCACACCGATCTCCATCTGCTCCCAGGCAATTTTCCCATTCTCGGTAGAATTTCCATGAATAAACTCATGCTCCATCAGATCATTTAAGACAAGGGCAGGGAATTCTATTCCATATCGCTCTCCATCCTCCAGGTAACCTTCCATCACCGTCTTCTGGGCCAGAGGATATCCTGCCTCAAAACTTCCCAGTTCCAGCTGGATTCCTGAAAGGCCTGCTTCGTGGGCAGTTCTGACACTGTACGAGCCGCCTCCCGGAAGTCCCCAGGCTACGGCTCCGATTCGAATTCTGCTGTCTGTATTTCCCATATATTTCCTGCGCCTCCCATCTTCTTGCTTAATCCTTTTCCTGATTTCCATTCCCATGCTTTTATTCTAATTCCGATTACTCTAAATTGCTGTGGTTTCTGAACATTTCTTCTCCCGTAATATGAAACCGATCCATCAGGAGAAGTACCATTGTGTCGCAAAGGATTCCTGCACTTTGTTCGAACAGCGTTCCCATCGGCTGCATAGAGCAGCCTCCCGCCTGATCCTTTCTGTCTGCCTTTACAATTACAGAAACATCGCACAATTCTGACAGGGAGGAATGAGGCGACGCTGTTATTGCCAGTACCAAGGCTCCTGCTCTCTTAGCTTTTTTTCCATGTTCCAGAAGCACAGGCGTTTCTCCGGAACCGCTGAGTATAATCAAAATATCATTTTGGGTAATGGCTGGAGCTGTCGCTTCTCCCACCACGCTGGCCAAAAAGCCCATCTGGGCCAGCCGCATGGCAAACCCTTCCGCCTGGAGACGGCTTCTTCCAGCCCCATCGCAGAAAATCCGATTTTCTCGGTTAAGGCAGGCTACCATTCCAGTTACTTCTTTTTCATCAATTCCCCGAAGGGCCCGGTTCAGCTCTCCGAGCACCTCCTCTGCTTTCCTGGTATATCCCATTCTGCAAGTTCCTCTTTTACTTCTTTTATCTTAATATCGTTCCGAACTGTACTCTAAGCCCGCTTCAGTTTCCGAATTAAATCAGAGGCCGTTCCTCCTGATTTAATAAAATCAATGTAAACGGCAATCAGAATTACAATTCCCTGAACTACATACTGCCAGGAGGAATCAATACCTAACAGATTCATTCCATTTTTCAAAATACCGATTACAATTACGCCAATGACTGTTCCGGAAATACTTCCCTTTCCTCCGCTCATGCTGGTTCCTCCCAGCACAACTGCGGCAATGGCGTCCATCTCTGCGCTGTCTCCCATAATCATCGTAGCTGTAAAGGTTCTTCCTACTGTCAGAACTCCTGCCAGAGACGCCAGAAAACCGCTGAAGGCAAACACAAAGAATGTAACCTTTTTTACATTAATTCCTGAATACTCTGCCGCTGTTTTGTTTCCTCCTACCGCATAAATGTGGCGTCCCAGCTTTGTCCTGTTTAGAATAAAGGAAGATACAATAATAACGGCAATAATCAGATAAAGCTGAATGGGGAGTCCCAGAATCTCTCCCATTCCCCAGAAGGTATATGCGTCGTCCAAAACGGCAATTGTCTGGGCGTGGGTATAAATTCTGGCAATTCCACGGCCAATATTCATCGCCGCCAGCGTCACAATAAAGGCCGGAATTGTAGTTCTTGAAACTACCAGTCCATTAAATGCTCCGATCAGGGTTCCAAAGAAAACGCCAATCAGAATTCCCACTGGAACAGGCAGTCCCAGCCATGTAATCATGCCCGCACTGATGCATCCTGACACAGCAATGACAGAACCCACCGACAGGTCAATGCCTCCTAAAAGGATGACAAAAGTCATGCCGCAGGCCAGATACAAATTGATTGTAATCTGTCTTATGACATTGAAAAAGTTTGTTACTGTAGCAAATTTATCTGTCAGGAACGTAAGTCCCACACAGAGGATCAAAAGGCCCATCAGAATGCCGAAGTTCATTTTAATTGTGTTTACTGCTGACTGCCCCCATTTATGCTTCATTTTTGTCACCTCTTTACAATTCCTTTGTGGATAATTCCATAATACGCTCCTGGGTAAATTCCTCCCTGGAAAGCACACCTGTCGTCCTTCCGTGATTCATCACCACAATCCGGTCGCACATATTGATAAGCTCTGGCATCTCAGAAGAAATAAAGATCACAGACAGGCCCTCCGCTGTCAGGCGATCAATTAAATGATAAATATCCGCCTTTGTCTTTACGTCAATGCCTCTGGTCGGTTCGTCCAAGATCAAAATTTTCTCTGTGGCAAGAAGCCACCGGCTGATAATAACTTTTTGCTGATTGCCTCCGCTCAGTCTTCCGATCGGCTGTTCAATTCCAGCATATTTTGTTTCCATCACCTGATCTACGTATGTCCGAATCAGAGAAATCTCTTTTTCCCGGCTGTATGTTCCTCCCTTTAAAAACTGATCCAGCACTTCAATCGTGGTATTAAAGCGTATTCCCTGAACAGCAAAAATTCCCTCTTTTTTCCTGTCCTCCGGAACCAGGCCAAGACCGCAGTTCATGGCATCTTTTACATTCTTTATCTGGACCTTCTTCCCATTCACGAGGATTTCTCCAGAGTCCTTCCTCCTGAGACCAAACAAAGCCTCCATCGTCTCTGAACGGCCCGATCCCACCAGACCCGAAAATCCCAGTACCTCTCCCTTTTTCAGTTCAAAGGAAACATCTCTGACTTCCTTTCCTGCTGCCAGATGATGAACAGAAAGCACGGTTTCCTCTCCGGAATGGTTGTGCTTGTCGTACAAATCTCCCAGAGAACGCCCTACCATCAGACTCACCAGATGATCGTGGGTTGTATCCTTTGTCACCACTGTCGCAATATACTCTCCATCGCGCATGACTGTAATCCGGTCTGCGATTTCATCCAGCTCTGACATCCTGTGGCTGATATAGATAATGCCGACTCCCTTTTCCTTCAGCCTCCGAATTGCCTTAAAGAGAACCTCCACCTCTGTGTCTGTCAGGGAGGAGGTAGGCTCGTCCATTACTATAATTTTAGCGCCGAAGGAGATTGCTCTTGCAATCTCCACCATCTGCTGTTTCGCAATGTTGAGCCTTCCTACCTGCTCATCCGGCTGGATATCTAATTCCATTTCCTTCAGAAAGGCAGCCGTATCCCGGTTCATTTTCGCTGTATCTACAGTCCCTCGCTTCGTCTTCAGCTCCTGCCCCAGGAAAATATTCTCTGCCACAGTCATGTAGGGAATCAGCATCAGTTCCTGGTGAATCACACGGATTCCATGGCTTCTGGCGCTCTCCACACTTGTGATCTCTGTCTTATTCCCCTCAATGCAAATCGTTCCCTCATCTTTTGTGTAGGCTCCGCCAAGTATCTTAATCAGCGTGGATTTTCCTGCTCCATTCTCCCCTAAAAGAGCGTGTACCTCCCCGTGCTTCACAGTCAGCTCCACACGGTTCAGCACTCTGACTCCTGAGAAGGATTTGGAAATTCCCTCCATCCTCAGTAATTCTTCCATCCTCTGCCGCTCCTTGTCTGTATCCCTTAACCTCTGCTTCTTACTGCCATCCTGCGTTCAGATATTCGGCAATATTCTCACTGTCAATCGCAAAAGCCGGAACATCAATCTGGAACTGCTCTGGCTCCTGTCCTGCCAGAATTCCCTTAACTGTCTCATAGCACTGAGTTCCAATCTTAATCGGAGACTGGGCTGCTGTCATCCGGTAGATACTGCCTTCCTTGGCAATTACCTGCTTTGCCTCCGGAGCTCCGTCTACGCCATAGATAGCCACGTCGGCTCCTGATGTCATGCAGGCTGCATAAGCGCCCATACCCGCCTGATCATTGATGGAGAAAATTGCGTCTAAGTCTGGGTGTGCCTGTAAAATATCACTTGTAATATTCTGTCCCTTCTCAACGGTTCCCTCTGCGTCAAAGGTTTCTACGATCTCAAATCCCTTACCCTCAATGGTCTCTAAGAAGCCTTTCTCTCTGTCAACGCAGGCACTGTTAGCCGGATAGTTAAGTACGGCAATCTTTCCGCCGTCCGGGAAGTCCTTCAGCATGGCTTCTCCGCACAGCTTACCTGCCTGAATATTATCAGTAGCTACATACGCGTCTACCAGATCCAGATTTCCTACTGCTGAATCAAAGTTAACCACTGGAATTCCAGCCTCGTCCAGTTTCTGAAGAGCCGGTTCAATTGCATCCTTGTCAACAGGATTTAAAAATACTGCGTCTACGTCCTGAGCAATAAAATCCTCTACCACCTGAAGCTGTTTTGTGCTGTCCTGCTGCGCGTCTACCACAACTGTTTTATTTCCCTCTGCCTCAGCTGCCTTTGTGATAGAATCAGCCACTGTCTTGAAGAAGTCAGACTCGATCCAGTAGGTGACACCAAAGGTCATTCCTCCCTCTGAAGCGGTGTCTGTCCCCGTCTTTTCTGCAGTTTCCTCAGACGGTTTCTGGCTCTCTTTTGCAGCCTCTGTCTGTGCAGCTGTTGTCTCCGCCTTCTGAGACGCATTGTTTGAGCAGCCAAATAAAAATGTTGCTGCTAATCCGCATGATAACACTGCTAAAAATTTCTTCTTCATCTTGTTTTCCTCCTCTTACATTATATAAATCATTTCTCAATATCTATTTCGAAGTCTGCAAAAGCTTATTCTAAAGCTCATACAGTGCCTCAAAATCCTTTGTCATATGGCAATACAGACTGTCGTAGACTGCATGATACTTTTTATAAAGCTCTGCTTCCCCGCTGTCCGGCTTCACTGTGTCGCCTGTTTTTATAAACTGCCTGCAGGCCCAGGAAACGTCCGGAAATACCCCGGTTCCCACTCCGGCTAAAATAGCCGCGCCATAAGCAGGCCCCTCCTCCTCGGCAAGCGTCTGTATTTCACACTCGTAAAGATCTGCCAGAATCTGACGCCACAGTTTGCTCTTACTGCCTCCTCCGCAGGCCTTCATAGAAGAAATTTCTGTTCCCGTTTCCTTTAAAAGCGCATTGCAGTCCGCCAGGGAATAGGCGATTCCTTCCATGATTGCCCGCAGCAGATGAGATTTCTGGTGAATAATGTTAAGTCCTACAAAAGCCCCTCTGCATTTGGGGTTCATATGGGGAGTTCTCTCCCCCATCAGGTATGGCATATAGATCAGCCGTTCGCTTCCAGCCGGAATTTTTTCCGCCGCCTCATTGATCAGCTGATAAACATTTCTGTTCTCTCTGTCCGCCTGTTCTATCATATCCTGGCAATAGAAATCTTTAAACCATTCCAGGGAAAGCCCTGCCGCCTGGGGACCTCCCATGGTAAACCAGCTTCCAGGCACTGCGGCGCAGCACAGGTGAAGTCCTCCTCCAGGCACAGGCGTATATCGTTCCAGGTGCGTATATAAAAGAGCGGAAGTTCCTATGGTCGTAAAGCTTTCGCCGTCCCTGACCACTCCGATTCCCACAGCTGCTGCCGCATTATCCGCCGCTCCCGCCACCACCTTGACTTTCTCTGTCAATCCCAGCTCTTTTGCTGCCTCCGGAAGCAGAGTTCCCGTTACCTCCTGAGACTCAAATACCTGAGCCAGCATTGCTTTATCAATAGAGAGACCTTCCAGTACAGTATCTGACCAAACTCTGTTTTTTACATCGAGCAGCTGCATTCCCGACGCGTCGGACACGTCCGTTGCAAAAACTCCAGTGAGACAGTAACGTATATAATCCTTGGGCAGCAGAATGTGTCGGCATTTTTCCCAGTTTTCCGGCTCTTCCTTCCTCACCCATAAAATTTTAGCTGCTGTCCAGGCGGCAATCGGAGGATTTGCTGTAATTTCCAGCCATTTCTCTTCCGGCATCAGAGAGCACATTTCTTCTGTCTGCTCTGCTGATCTCTGATCGCACCAGATAATGGATCGCCGAATTGGTTTTCCGTTCTCATCCAGCATAACCAGTCCATGCATCTGGCCGGAGAAGCCGATTCCCATGACCTGCTCCGGCTCTGCCTGAGAGCGCTCCACCAGTTCCCTGACTGCCGAAAATACAGCGTTTCTCCAATCCTCCGGATCCTGCTCCGCCCATCCATTTGCCGGCTGATAGAGAGGATATTCTCTGGAAACCTGAGCTGTCACCACTCCATGCTCATCCATGAGGAGTGTTTTAGCTGCGCTTGTCCCTATATCAATCCCTATAAAATACTGCTTCATCTCCTGCCCTCCCTTCTGTTAAAACAGCTTGATATGCCTTAATATTTTCCCGAAGTTTTCCGGTAAACAGTCCATTTCCCACTACGAAAGTTTCCGCTCCGCTGGCAATCAGCTGCTGTATATTAGACAAATTCACACCGCCGTCCGCTTGAAGCTCTGTCTGCACATCCAGCTGTTCTGCTGTCAGCTTGGCCTGCCTGAACCGCTCCAGAGAAAAAGTTAAAAAGCTCTGGCCTTTTCGTCCGGGCCTTGTAGTCATCAGCTGAAGCTTGTCTGCCTTCTTCCATAAATCTGGTGTTAAAGCAGAAAGCTCTGTCTCCGGATTCAAAACAATACCAGCTTTTTTTTCAAAATTGTGAATGCTTTCCACTGCGTTCAGAAGACTTTTTTCATCCTCAAACGCCTCCCAATGGAGAAGAATCGTATCGGCTCCTGACTCCACACACTGGCGGATTAAATTTTGAGGCTGCTGTGTCATTAAATGGACGTCAAAATGCTGCCTGCTGTGCGGTCTGAGCTTTGCAATAAACTCTGGCCCAAATGAAAATCCGGGAACAAACTGCCCGTCCATCACATCCAGATGGAGAATAGAGATTCCCTCCTCCTCCATCACCTTCATCTGTTCTCCCAGGCTGTAATAATCAGCCGCATAAATTGACGGCGCAAGCTGTACCATATCTGTCACCTTTTCTATCTTTTATTTCTGTCTTTTTACATCAATTTATTGCAGTCAATGGCTGTCTGGGTCCGCTTCAGCCGTTTGGAGTAATCTCTTTTTGTCTTTGTGATATAGCCCAAATAAAGCACATCTAAAATAAATTGATCTGCCACTCTTCTTGTCACCTTATCCCGCCCTACTGTCAAATCGCTGACAGAGGTGAACAGGCTGATATCTGTATATTTTAAAAGCGGAGATTTATTCATTTTTGTAATGCTTATCGTGGTTGCTCCTCTGAGCTTTGCAATTTTCATAGCCTGAACCACATTTCGTGATCTTCCCTCATAGGAAATCGCCAAAGCCACATCCCCAGGCCGGAGATTATCTGCTGTGATATACTGAAGCATCACATCGCTGTAAGCAGAACACGGAATTCCCAGACGACAGAATTTCATAAATGCGAACTGACAGGCTGCAAATGCATCTCCTACGCCGAAAAAATGGATAGATTTTGCTGAAATAATCGCGTCCAGCGCTGCCTGATAACCGTCATTGGCCAAAACCATGGTATTCTGAAGTGTCTGAACATTGCTCTGAAACACTTTTTTCAATATAACTTCTATACCATCTGTTTCCTCAATTCCCTCTTCATGGATTTCCTCTCCCTCTGCAATCGCCGCTGTAAACGCCTCCTTCAGCCCTGAATATCCGTGATATCCCATCCGTTTGCAGAAGCGAATAATTGAGGCCTCGCTGCTTCCTGATTCTGCAGCAATAGCCGCCAGCGTCAGTTGAGTAATCGCCTCTGGATTCTCCAAAAGGGCCTGGGCAAAAGCCTTCTCGGCTCTGGGCAGCGACGGAATCAGAAAACGGATTTTTACCAGTAATTCGTTCATGTTTTTCCTCCAGATTCAAATTCCGCAAATGAAGTTATCTGTTGAAAAAATCATAGCATCTGCACAATTTGAAGTAAATATGTACTGTTTTTTTTATATATTCTACTATATTTTCCACTTTTCTATTGTATATTCTGCACAATTTTTCTACAACTTTTTCACTTGTTTCATTTTTGATATTTCATTATGAAGTTTTTATGCTGCAGTTTTACTCCGCTCTCTGGTTCATTTTCGTCTCTCGATGAAATGTTCGTTTAGAAAAGCAGAACGCGCCGTTTTCTCCCTTGACAACCTCCCTCTCTTCCCCCAAAATAAAAGCATACAAAATACTTACGGCACGCTGCGCATCCTGCCCTTTCAGACGGGGGCGTCCTGCCGCGCAGTTCAAGGAGGCAGATATGAATTTTCACAAATTTACCAACGACTACAGCGAAGGGGCCCATCCCAGAATTTTAGAGGCCATGATAAACGCCAATCTGACTCAGAATCCAGGCTACGGTCTGGACTCCCACTGTGAGAAGGCGAGAGAACTGATTATAAAAGAGTGCAGCGGCCCCGACGGCGTCCGCTCCGATCTGGCTGTCCACTTTCTGGTAGGCGGAACTCAGACAAATAAAACGGTGATTGACGCGGCTCTGCGGCCTCACCAGGCGGTGATCGCAGCCTCCACCGGGCATGTAAACGTCCACGAAACAGGAGCGATCGAGGCCACCGGGCACAAGGTTATCGCCATCCCTCATACAGACGGAAAGCTTACTGTCCCTGAAATTGAGAAAGCTCTGGCCGCCCATCCGGACGAACACATGGTTCAGCCGAAAATGGTCTATATTTCCAACACCACTGAGCTTGGCACACAGTATACAAAAAAAGAGCTGGAGGACTTAAGCCGCCTCTGCCGCCGGAAAAATCTCTATCTTTTCCTGGACGGGGCAAGGCTGGGATCTGCTCTCACAAGCTCTGTCAATGATTTGACGCTGGCGGACCTGGCGGATCTGACTGACGTATTTTATATTGGAGGCACAAAAAACGGCGCTCTGATGGGGGAAGCTCTGGTCATACGAAACGACCGCATCAAGGAGGATTTCCGCTATTTCATCAAGCAGAACGGCGCTCTCTTAGCTAAGGGATGGCTGTTAGGAATTCAGTTTGAAACTCTGTTTACAGACAGCCTGTTCTACGAGATGGCCTCCCATGCCAATGAGATGGCGCAGTTTATACGTCAGGGCTTCACAGACAGAGGCTTCTCCTTCCTGGCTCCCTCCCTGTCCAACCAGCTCTTCCCCATTGTAGACGACAGGCTGGCAGAAATTCTTATGAGCCAGTGGGGCGGACTCTGCGAAAAAAAGACAGACGAGAACCATACCGCCGTCCGCCTGGTCACCTCCTGGGCTACCCCGAAAGACGCGGCAGAGAAACTGTTAAAGGCTCTTGACTAAAAAAATAGACAGGTACAGTGATGATAACGAGGCTTTCTCAGTGAGGTTTGTGCTAATTTCCGCCACCGAGCGAAATGTCTGAGCCGTAAGGCGGGTTTTCGCGAATGGCGGATCACAGATGCGCAAACCGAAGAGAAAACGCAGTTAATCACTGTACCTGTCTATTTTTCTTAATTTTCTTACTTTCTTACTTCTGATTCAGCGCCTCCACAGCGGCCTGAAGCTGATTATCCTGATCTTTCGGAATCTCAATCATAGTTTCAAGCCCCTCCTTCAGCTCTACCGACACATCCGGTTCAATTCCCGCTCCATGAATATCGGTTCCCTCCGGGGTATAGTAATGCTCGGTGGTAAGCTTAATGCCGCTTCCATCCTGCAGAGTGTACAGGGACTGGACAATTCCCTTTCCAAACGTAGTAGTACCAACCACCACGGCTCTGTCATGATCCTTCATAGCCCCTGTAAACACCTCAGACGCGCTGGCGGAATTTCCGTTTACTAGTATGGCCACAGGAAGATCCATCTGATGGCCGTCCTCAGAGCTGTAGGTCTCCCCCTCGCCGTTTTTATCGGCAATGGATACAATCGTCTCTCCATCTGGCAGCAGATAATCAATCATGGCCACGGCCGCGTTCAGCTCGCCGCCTGGATTATTTCTCAGATCCAGCACCAGACGTTCCATTCCCTGGGAAGTCAGCTGATCCAGACCTGCCTTAAACTGGTCCGCCGTCACCGTGTCAAACTCTGAGACTTCCAGATATCCTGTCTTCTCATCCAGCATTTCGTACTCCACGGTCTGGATTTCCAGCTGGCGGCGGACCATGGTAAGCTCCACTTCCTCGCCGTTTCTGTATACAGTCATGGAGACAGAGGTATTTTCCTCTCCCCGCACATGCTGCTCTACAATGGTATCCAGATCCATGGCTGTCACATCCAGATCTCCCACCTTGTAGAGAACGTCTCCCGGGAGCAGTCCTCCCTCCTCTGCCGGCGAATCCTTGTACACCTTGGTAACTGTGGCCACATTTGTCATACGATCCTGGGAAATCATGGCTCCGATTCCGCAGTATTCGCCTGTGGTCTGCTCCTGCATGGCCTGCATTTCCTCCGGCGTGTAGTAATCCGCGTATAAATCTCCCAGACTGTACATCAGCCCTTTATAGATCCCCGCCTCCTCCAGAGACGGATCGGTGTCAAACAAATAGACCTCGTTGATTAAATCCAGGATGACGCCCAGCTTCTGATTGACCTGTTCCATATCAAGGGAAGCCGCCTCCCCGGACGCCTCGCCTGAGCTGTTCTGCGCCCTTGTGAGAGTCTGGCTGCCGAACATATAAATTCCCACCGAGGCGGCCACCGCCGCCAGGCATACAAAAGCTGTGGCAAATACGCCTGCCATGACTCCCTTCCAGAATTTATTTTTATTTTCCATTCTTTCATCCTCCTGCGTCTGTTTCCTGCCGCTACGGACTTACGTACTTCGACGGATTGACATAGCTGCCGTTCAGTCTCACTCCAAAATGAAGATGCGGTCCCGTCGAATAGCCGGTCGATCCCACTTTGGCAATGACCTGCCCCTTTTTCACCGTCTCTCCCGCTGATACCAGAAGCTTAGAGCAGTGCATGTATACAGTCGAAACTCCGCCGCCGTGGTTGATCATAATATAATTTCCGGCCGAGTAGCTGTATGTAGAGATAGTCACCGTGCCGTCTGCAGCAGCGATAATATCGCTTCCCGACGAAGCCCCGATGTCAATTCCCTGATGATTGCTGGACGCCCCCTCTGTCGGAGAGGTTCTGCCGCCGAAGCCCGAGGTGATCCGCCCGCTGGACGGGCAGGGCCATACGAAATTAATATTCCCAATGCTGACCGGTTTATACGTCTGTCCCTGGGCCTCCGCCTTCTTCTTCGCTTCCTCCTCCTGGCGTTTCAGCTCCGCCTCAATCTGCTTAATCCTGTCCTCCTGGGCCTTAATGTCAGCCTGGTAGGAGGCCAGCTGGGCCTCGTTGGCCGAAATCTGATTCTGATACTTCTGAAGCTCCTTGGTCTTTTCGTTTACCAGACGCTCTACCGAGCTTTGCTTCGCCTCCGTCTTATCCTTCAGGGAAAGAAGATCTGCGTGCTCCGCCTCCAGCTTTTTCTCGCTCTCTGCAATCTCATCCTTGATTTCGCCGTATCTGGCCAGCTGCTTCCTGTCGTAGGAAGAAATCTGCTGGATATACTCCTCCCGGTTTAACATCTCGGAAAGAGATCCGGATTCCATGAGAAGATCCAGGTAGCTGGTATCTCCCTTCTCATACATATATTTGATGCGAAGCTTCATGGAATTGTACTGTTCTTCCTCCGTCTTCTTCGCCTGCTCCAGCTGCTTCTTCGTCTCGTCAATCTCGGCTTCCTTATCCGTGATCTGCCCGGACAGAGAAGTCAGCTCCTGATCAAGCTCCTCCAGATCAGAATCCAGCTGTCTGACGTAGCTCTCTGTATCCGCCTTCAGCCCCTCCAGGTTTTTGATCGTCTCTTCTGTCTTCTTCTTTTCTTCCTCCAGAGAGGAAATCTGATCCTTGGCGCTGTCAATGTCGCCCTTTTTCGCCGCCTGAACAGGAACTGCCCAGAGAGCCGCGGCCAGAAGAACTACCCCTGCTTTCCATCTTCCTTTTCTCATCCGTATGCCCTCCTACACCTTCAGATGCCTGCGGATTGTGAAAAAGCTGCCCACAAAGCCGATTCCCACTCCCAGCACCATGGCCACTCCTGCCATATACGGGAAAATTTCCTGAATTGGCAGAAATACAATCAGGCTGGAAATCTGCTGGAAATTCTGTTCCAGATATATGGCTGCCTGCTTATACACCACATAAATCAGGCCGAGCGGCACAGCCGCTCCCGCCAGCCCGATGATGATTCCCTCCACCACAAAGGGAGAGCGGATCATGAAATTCGTCGCTCCGATCAGGCGCATAATGCGGTTTTCATTTTTCCGGAAGGACGCCGCCGTCCGGATGGTGTTGCTGATCAGGAACACCGCCACTGCCAGAAGAAGCAGAATAATACTGAGTGACACGCCGCCTAACATCTTGTTGAAATCTGTCATTCCAGCCGCCACATCCTTGGAATAGTTGACTCTTCTGACTCCGTCCAGAGACTTAAGCCAGGAAACCATCTCCTCCTGCTTTGTCAAATCCTTTAAAAAAATCGTGTAGGATGCGGAATCAGCTAACGGATTATCCTCCTCAAATCCTGCTGCCAGCTCTTCCATTCCCTCAAAGTAATCCTCCTTAAAAGAATCCCAGGCCTCCTCCGGGGAAACATAGGAATACTCCTTCACCTCCGGCCGCTTTCCAATCTGGTCTCCTATGGCCTTGATCTCCGCTTCGCCCAGATCCTCGTCGAAAAATACGGTGATTCCCACCGTTGTCTCCAAATTTCTCACCATGTACTGGACGTTGGCCACCAATGAGAAAAAAATGCAGAATAAAAAGATGCAGGCAGAAATAATGGCCATGGATGCCAGCGAAAACCATATATTTTTACCTATATTTTTAATGCCCTCCTTCAGGCAGTACCAAAATGTGCCTATTCTCATCCCTGTTTTCCTCTTTTTCTGCCTCTTTTGCGGCGTTTGCTCAGCTCATGGAAGGGAACGGTCTTTTCACTGCCAGACTCGCGGGAAGTCTGATCCCAGACCTCGTCCTCCTCGCGCTCCGGAAGCACCACGCTTCCATTTCCCCCGTACCAGCCCAGATCCTGGCCCGATTCGCCGTGCCTGGTGTGAAGCTCGTCCACCTGCAGCTCTCCGTAGTCCCAGGGCGGCATTACCTCGTCGCTGATCACGGTCCCCCGGTCAATGGTAATCACCCGTTTTCCCATCCGCTCCACAATCTCGTGGCTGTGAGTCACTACTACTACTGTGGTCCCTCTTCGGTTGATCTGCTCCAGCAGCCCCATAATCTCCATGGAATTGTGGGCGTCCAGATTTCCCGTAGGCTCGTCCGCCAGAAGCACCGCCGGATTGTTAATCAGAGCCCTGGCAATGGCCACTCTCTGCTGCTCTCCTCCAGACAGCTGATCCGGATAGGATTTATACTTGGAGGACAGTCCCACCTGCCGCAGCATGGCGGGGACGTTCTCCTTGATCTTTCTGACAGGCAGGCCCAGAACGCGCTGGGCGAAGGCCACGTTTTCATAGACTGTCATATGCTTTAAAAGGCGGAAATCCTGGAATACGACTCCCAGCATTTTCCTGTACTTCGGCACATAGCGTCTGGGCATTTTCCCCAACTCCATGTCGTTGACAATCACCTGTCCGGAAGTGGGTTCCACCTCCTTCAACAGAATTTTCATCAGCGTCGACTTGCCGGAACCGCTGCGCCCCATAATGAACACAAATTCACCCTGCTCAATATGAATATTAATGTTTTTCAGGGCCTTGTTTTTATTGTCATAGGTTTTATTGAGATTTTTGATCTCTATCATTCTTGTTCTCCCAAATGCATTTAAAACTCGCTCCCAGAGCGTTGCTCTCCTGCGCTTATGTGCGCTGAGATAAACTGCTGCAATACATGAGGCCGCGTTATCCGCACAATAGTTCCCCCTCACATACTGCAGCAGTCAGCTTTTGCTTATTCTGTTGTCCTTCTTCTAATAGTCCAGATTTTCCATATATTTCATATATTTGACAACCATCAGGGCAATTTTGAAGGTGATGGCGTCCTCAAAAACCCGCAGATCGAGACCCGTGCTCTTCTGAAGCTTGTCCAGACGGTACACCAGCGTATTTCTGTGGATGTAAAGCTGCCTGGAGGTCTCCGACACATTCAGACTGTTCTCGAAGAACTTATTAATGGTCGTAAGCGTCTCCTCGTCAAAATCGTCCGGTGACTTGCCGTCAAAGATTTCCTTGATGAACATCCGGCACAGAGGAAGCGGCAGCTGATAGATCAGACGGCCGATTCCAAGCCTGCTGTACGCCACCACGTTCTTCGTGCTGTAGAAGATTTTGCCTACGTCCAGAGCCATCTTGGCTTCCTTGTAAGAGCGGGATACGTCCTTGATCTCATTGACAATCGTTCCAAACGCTACGTTTACCTTGGACATGGCCTCCGTATTCAGCATATCTAACAGCATATTCGCAGTCTTTTCCAGATCGCTGTAGGTTTCGCCCTGCTTCACCTCTCTGACCAGGATAATATTTTTCTCATCTACCGCTGTAATAAAATCCCTGGTCTTGGACGAAAACAGGCTTCTCACCGTCTCCAGAGCGTTTCCGTCCTTCTCCATCTGCGTCTCGATGATGAACACAACTCTCTTTACGTTCGTCTCAATGTGAAGCTTCTTGGCCCTGTTGTAGATGTCCACCAGAAGCAGATTGTCAAGAAGCAGATTCTTGACAAAATTATCCTTGTCAAACCGCTCTTTATACGCAACTAACAGATTCTGTATCTGGAAGGCCGCCATCTTGCCCACCATGTAGACGTCGTCGCTTCCCCCTTTGGCAAGCAGGACGTACTCCAGCTGATGTTCGTCAAATACCTTGAAAAACTGGTGTCCCTGAAGCACCTGGCTGTCTGCCGGCGATTCCACAAACGCGAGAATCGCATGTTCATACTCTTCCGCACCAGCAAATGTGGAGGCCAGGATCTTTCCCTCTGTATCGCAGATGCACAGATCCACTCTTGTAATCCCTTTTAATCCCTCTATATTTGTCTGGAGTATCTGATTTGATATCATAGCCTTCTCTCCTTTTCTAAATTTTCCCTGATTACTATATTAATGCAAAACGCGGAAAAATGAAAGAGAAATTATCAATTCTTCACAAAAAAATGAAAGAAGACCGCAGTACAAAAAGGCAGGAGACCGTTTCTCCTCCGCCTCTGAGCGGATTTCCAAACAGCTCTCCTGCCGCCGTATTGTCTCTGTAAGCAGGCAGCCCTGCCTACAGAATGATTCGTCCCGTCTCCTTGTCAAAGAAAAGGAACCGTTTCTTGTCCACATAGAAACTCACTTTATCTTTTGGCATCCTCTTCATGGGCTCTGAAAGGCGGATCGTAAAGGTTCCCTCTTCCCCCGACAGCGTCAGAAAAAGGCCGTCCTCGGAAATCTGGCAGTCCTCTGCCAGGGCTGTGAACACCTCGTTGGACGGATCTTTCGGATCTCTGTCTCCCACAGACGCATGCTCCGGCCGGATGCCGAGCACAAGCTCTTTTCCTATGTAATCTTCCCTTCTGAGACGCTCTGAGAAGGCCTCCGGAAGCGCCACCCTTGTCCCCTTCAGCTCTCCGTAAAGGCGGCCGTCCTCCTCGCCAATCCGGAGATCCAGCATATTCACGCCAGGATTTCCCATAAATCCGGCCACAAAGCGGTTGGCAGGAGTGTCATAGATTTCCTTCGGAGTGCCGGCCTGCTGAATGGTTCCCTCATTCATCACTACCACCTTCGTCCCCATCTTCATGGCCTCTACCGGATCCACTGTGGCATAAATAGACGTGGTTTTTAACGTCTTGTAAAGAGCAATCAGCTCATTCTGCATGTCTTCCTTAATCTTTGCGTTCCGGCTGGAGAACGGTCTGTCCATTAAAAATACCTGCGGTTTTTTCACGAGAGCCCGTCCCACTGCCGCCAGCTGTCTCTGGGCCTCTGTCAGCTGCTCCGGCAGGACGTCCAGCTCTCCAGTCAGATTCAGGTATTCAGCCATGGCGCGGACCGCCCTGTCAATCTCCTGTTCCGGAAGACGCTTTAACCGGAGCCCGAAAGCCATATTTTCATAGACAGACATCTGCGGATACAAAACGCAGTTTTCAAAGAGCATGGCCACCTCTCTCTCCCTGGTTCCCTCCTCGTTGACTCTCTTTCCGTCTATCAAAAGCTCTCCGGAGGAGATATCCTCCAGCCCCGCGATCATGCGCAGCACGGTGGAACGGCCGCAGCCCTCCGGCCCAACCAGAACCACAAATTCCGAATCTGCTATATCAAGGGTAAAATCTCTCACTGCCACATGCCCGTTCTGATAGTACTTTGTAACATTCTTCAGCGACAATCCTGCCATCCTTTTCCTCCTAAACCCGCCTGAAAGGTTCCTTTCGTATCTGCTTTGCCCGCCTAAATCGGCACGATATTCTATCGTCAGCTATTATATCACGCTTCCTCCGGGCGAGCTATTGTCTCAACTGCCAAAAAACGCCTGTTTTTTTGTCTATCTTGCAGGCTCTCTCCTAAAAACTGTTCGATCTGTCAAATATTCCCTCCGTCCTTCCCAGGATTCCATATAAAATCATTAGAATCCGTGGTTCTTTTCTCCATATGAAATAATTTCTGTTTAAATTTCACAATGAGAAATGAAATCCGGCGGCTTTGCAGGGCGTATTGAACGGACAGCAGAAATCAGAACGCAAAATCAAAATGCAAAAAGGCCGGTTCTCTGCTTTCGCAGAAAACCGGCCTTTTCCCATTTAACTGGGGTACAAGGATTCGAACCTTGAAATGACGGAGTCAGAGTCCGTTGCCTTACCATTTGGCGATACCCCAACAACGAGTGTTATTATACTATAGCTTCCGACTCCCGTCAACTGTTTTTTTGAAATTTTTTTATTTTTTTCTCCGCCTGCCCAAGCAGCCGCTTTCCGCATCTGTTTGGCCCTTAATCGTAGTCGTCCACCAGCTTAATTCTTACGGCCACCTCTCGCATAAAACTTCCCTCCGGAAGCTCCATATCGTCTCTGTGGGTAATCCCCGGAAGCTCCCAGCTGTCCTCCAGCTCCACCTGAATCCAGGCTGATTCTGCCTCCTTTGCCTTCTCAATCGCTTCCTCCAAAGTATCTCCTTCTGCGGCGCAGCCCTCCAGATCGGGAAATACCACCTTATATTTTCCATCGTTTTCCTGTGTAAATACTGCCGGATATGCAAATTTCACTGTTTTTCCTCCTCTTATCTATTCTCTGTCCTCCCGGACATGAATCTCCTCAAATTCCTGAATCCATCTTTCAAACTGCTCCTGCGGAAGCGGTCTGGAAAAATAGTATCCCTGCACAACGTCGCACCCAAGCCTCCTCAGGGAATCGATCTGCTCCTCCGTCTCGATTCCCTCTGCCACGGTTTCCATGTCCAGCTGTTCTGCCAGCTCCAGAATGCAGCTGATCACATTTCTGGTCTTGGCGTTGTCAAGATCCGAGAAGAAGGATCGATCCATTTTCAGGGAATCAATATTAAATTCCTTTAAGAGCGTCAGCGAGGAGAAGCCTACGCCGAAATCGTCCAGCGCGCATCGAAAGCCGCAGTCATGGATCGCCCTTATCTCCCGCTTCACCTTCTGTATATTTTCCTCTGTCAGAAAGACGGTCTCTGTCACCTCAAGCTCTATCATATTCCTGTCTGCCTGATGGCGGTCTGCAATCTCTATGAACTCCTCTAAAAAGCTGTCATAGATAAAATTGCTTCTGGAAAGATTGACTGAAACGGGGAACGTCTCCTGCTCTCTTCGTTTTCTCTCTCCCAGCCAGATGCAGACTTTCTCAAATACATATCGATCCAGGGCCCGGATTTTCCCGCTCCGCTCCAGCACAGGAATAAACTCGCCCGGAGATATCACTCCGCTTCCAGGCCGGTTCCACCGCACCAGAGCCTCCGCCCCTGTAATTCTATTCTGGCTCAGACTCACCTTCGGCTGGAAATAAACCTGAAATTCTTCATTCTGCACCGCCCGGTCAAAGAGCTGTTCAATCTCCCGCTCTTTCTGAATCTTTTCGGCGGCTGCCGCGTCAAAAAATACGCAGACCTCCGGCTCTGTCTGGCCCTTCAGCGCAATTCTGGCCTGATCCTGGATAATGGAGATATCCGTCTGATTATCCTGCACAAAGCTGACTCCTCTGCGGAACATAATCCTGCGTCCCGGGAGCATCAGATCCCTGCGGTGGCTGAATTCGTTGATTTCCCTTACAATCTCCTCCAGGCGCGCGGCGATGACTGACGGACTTTTCTCCCGCATGCACAGGAAGAAATAGTCCATCTCTGTCCTTGAGACAAACTCTCCCCTCTCCTGGCTGAGACGCCTGCGGATGACCTGGTAGAAGTAAGCCAGCATCTCGTCCCCCATCTTCAGCCCCTGTGTTTCATTGATTGCCTTGAAGTCTACACAGTCCAGAAGGGCGACTGCAAACTGATCCGCCTCCCCTTTTCTGCACAGCTCATGATATTTCATCCGAAAATCGATTTTGTTAATGCCGCCAGTGACTTCGTCCGTCAGAGCCAGCTCCTCCAGACGCTTTTCATTGTCATTGGAGCTGCGCAGCAGCTGAAGGAAAAAGGCTCCGAATACGGCCAGCGCCGTCAGAAGGCTGCCCAGCATTAAAATGACATACCAGTCAGAAAAGGTCATAAACAGAGACGACGGAAGAATCGTCACCGTCATCCAGCCGTTCACTCCTGTGGGACCATAGGATAAATAGTAGGGCTTGTGGTCCGAGGTGCGGAACCGGAATACTCCGCTCTCCCCGGATCGCAGCGCATTCATCACCGTCCCGGCCACCTCCGATGACCTCCCATCCTCTGTCTGAGACACCATCTGGCTCCAGAGCCGGCTGTCCGCCGTGGAATGGGAAGCCAGAAGCTCTCTTCCGTCCTCTGCAACCAGATAGCTGACGCTCTCGCCATTGAAAGCTTTCGTGCTCAGAATACTGTTCAGACTGTCCGTCCTGTCTCCGGCCCACATCATGCCTCTCACCTGTCCATCCTGGCTGATGGGGACTGCATAGAGAAGGCTTCCGTTCACAATATCTGCCACGCATTCTCCCAGCTTTGCCGCCTTCTGCGATATTCCGCAGGCCCGAAAGGCTTCCCTGCTTTCAGAGTCCCTGGCCTCCCCCTCCATCAGAAAGGTTCCCGTAGGGGCGTCGTACACCGCCAAAAAGTCCAGCTGGTACACCTCCCGCTTTTTCTTCAGGAATTCCGCCACAATATCCCAGCTGCCAATCCGCTCCACAGACTCCCGCAGGCTGGTCATTTCCGCCCTGCCGTTTTCCAGCTCAATCCCCAGAAGGCTGCCTCTCTGCTCTGTATAATTTTTCACATACTGCTTTTTGGAATGAATTTCCTCTATTTTCATGGAAATCGTGCATACTGCCGCAAATAAGATAACTCCCAGGGCAATAATCCCCAGAAGAAGCGCATGGTGCTTCCGGCGTCTCCTCTGATGATCGATCTGATCCAGATACGCCTCCCGCTCTCTGCTGTACGTCCCCATCCCCTGTTTTTCCATGTGTTTTTCTTTGTATTTCAATCCTCTTCTCCCGTATCCTGCATCCTCCAATGGGCAGTTTTTCAGTAAAGCCTATGGCTATTATAAAAAAACACTGTTTCATCTGTCAAGACAAAGAAAATGGCAGAACCGGCCGTCATCCGGCTCTGCGCCGTTTCTGGCCCGATTCTGCCTGAGCAGCTTCTATTTCTATTCTATATTCCCGTCTCTGCTTCCGACGGCTCTGTCTGCTTAGGAAGGCTTTCGCCGTCTCCCTGCGTCTCCGCCTGATGGCCGCCTTCTCCCGTTTCTGTCTCCGGCTGCGTCTCCTCCGGCAGAGAAGTCTCCGGCTCTGGAAGCGATTCTGACGGCTCTGTGATGTTCTCTTCATCCTCTGGCTCGTCAGAACCGTTTTCCATGGCGTCTCCGCTGATATCCGGCGCGTCGAAATATGCCTTCACAGAGCTGTAAGAGCCGTTCTCTCTGGGCTTCACTCCATTTAAGGCAACGGTGTAGGACTCTCCTCCCACAATGCCGCTTATTTCAATCTGGCAGCTGTCAGAACCTGTGTCTGTGATTCTGGCCGAGCAGCTTGAGCCGTCTGCGTCAGTAACGGACACTGTAGGATTCTTCCACTTCACCTTCTCCTTAAACGTGATCTCCAGAATCCCCTCATAGTAGTCCACATAGTCTATTCTGGCCTTTCTTCCGCCCTCATTGTCCTCTTCAGTATCTCCGGTCTCAGACGGAGGCTGAGCGGCTGAGGAGGAGGCCGGAGGCTTTGCGCTCTGCGTCTCGGACGGAGTCTGGCTCTCAGAGGAGGATTCCTCCGTCTGGCTCTCTGTCGGTTCTGACGTCTCAGGCCGCGTAACGACCGTCGTGCCGGCCAGTGGTTCCTCTCTTCCGGTATTGGTTCCCACCTGATAGGAACGATCCGCAATCTCCTTCGCAATCTCCTCCATAGTCATAGCCGCAAAGGACTCCAGCTCCTTCTCCGTCAGACCGTTCTCCTCCACCAGTTCATAGAGGAAGCACGCCTTTCCATAGGAAATTCCATATTGATTGGAAATCTCCGTAATCTCCTTCATATCCGTAGCCTGCTGGTCATAGACCACCGCATTTACCTTGTGGGCTTCCAGAGAGCTCTCAATATCTGTCACCACGTCCTGCCTGAGAACAGAGGCCTTCTCTCTGTCGTCGTTGGACACAGTGACAAGAATGGCGTTATCCAGCTCGTCCAGATAGCCGCACCGAACCATGGAACCGATAATGGCATTCACTCCGATGTTCAAATCCACCCCGTCCAGGTCCATATCTGCCAGCACTTCGGCTCCGTCGTCGTTTAGCGGCTCCGCCTCCAGAATCTCATCCTTCCTGTTCACAGAAATCTCAATGCTGGGGTTTACATCCAGACCAATCACCGATTCCACCCGCGTGTTCTGCCAGCGCACACCTCCACCGTACAGAGCCGCTATGCACAGACAGGCGGCGGCAGCTGTGACCGCGCGGCGCATTCTCCGGTACGTCTTCAGGTGCCGCGGCGGCTCCATATATAAAAGCTGCGGCGCGCTCAAGTCTATTTGATCAAGCACATTGGGAGTCAGGGTTTCCACCGCCGATTTTAAATGGCTGGCAATCTCGTCATTATTCCATTTTTCATGTCCATCGGCCAATGTTATCCCTCCTCTCTCAAATGATTTTTTAATTTCTTCATGGCCCGGTTATACTTCGACAGCACAGTGGCTAAAGGCATCCCCAAATCTGCGGCGATCTCTCTGTGCTTCAGTCCTGCCGCCGTATGCAGCAGCACAATCTGGCGCTCCTCCTCCTTCAAAATATGGAGAGCCGCATGCAGCACCACCTTGTCGGCCGCATTCTCTATCTGAGGACAGAATTCCCCTGTCTCCATCTCCGAAAGATCGGAAAGTCCTATGTCAGACTCATGCTTCTGATCGCGGAATCTCATATAGCAGAGATTCCTGGCTATGGTAAACATCCATGCCAGAGGCTTTCCCTGAGCCTGGTAGCTTCCCGCAGAGGTCCATATCCGCAGATACGTCTCCTGCATAATCTCCTCTGCGTCCTGAGGATTCCTCACAACAGACAGAATAAAGCTGTACATGGTTTTATCTGTATTCTGATATAACTGGCGAAACGCCTCCTGATCGCCCTTCGCAATCTTTAACAGAAGCTTTTCATCACTGAGCCGGCCATAGTTTTCCGGCTCTTCCATGACGGCAAACATCCCCATTAAAAACATGGATTTTGTTTCCTTTCTATATAGTTTAATGCAGCAAATCCATTTCTTATTGCATCTGCCGCAACTTTTTTTCATTTTGGTTTTGTTCTGCTTTTTCTTCTGCTCCCTGCCCCTTCGGCCCCTCTACTCATTACCGGACGCACTTTAAAAACAGGCCCTCCGCCGGCGCTGTAAAGCCCGCCTGTTCTCGATCCAGGCTCTTAAATATCTCCTCAGCCGACTCGGGCGTCCGCCTGTGAAGCCCTGCCTCCAGCAAGGTTCCAGTGAGAATCCTGACCATATTGTAGAGGAAGCCGTCCCCGGTAAAGGAAAGCTCCACTACGCTTCCCTTCTGCTCTATCTCTATACTCTGCAGGGTACGCACGGTTGATTTTTTCGTCCGCTTCAGAGAGGAAAACCCCCTGAAGTCGTGGGTTCCCTCAAGCACAACCGCCATCTGCCTCATGGCGCCGATATCCAGCTTCTCTCCGAGTCCGTACGCGTACTTCCGTTCAAACACATTCTTTTTTCCCGCCGTTTCAACCCGGTAAAGGTATGTCTTCGACACTGCGCTCAAACGGCTGTGAAAACGCTCCAGAACCTCCTCTGCCCCGATTACGGCTATATCCTCCGGAAGATATCGATTCAGGTACTCCATGACTGCCTTCGGAAGCCCGTCTGAGCCGTGAAAGCTGTCAAAGATTTTTAAAAATTCCGGATTTTTGTTGTTTTTCAAGCAGTTCTCATCCAGATGAACATTTGCCGTCTGGCCCAGAGCATGAACTCCCGCATCTGTGCGGCCGGAGCCGTGCACCAGGATCGGCTCCCCCGTCATTTTCTCCAGAATGCTCTCCAGCTTTCCCTGAATGGTGTTCTGACTGTTTCCCTGCTTCTGCCATCCCCCGTACCGGCTTCCGTCGTACTGAAGGATTAATTTGATATTTCTATACACTGAATCATTCTCCCATTTATTTTATTCTATTCGTTTGACGCGGCGCAAAGCTGCGGCGGCCAGAAAGAAAAAAACAGTTCCAGCCGCAGCCCCTCCCATATCCAGCCACACGTCGCTGATCTGTCCGGAACGGCCCGGCGTAAACAGCTGAAGCGTCTCGTCTATCAGCGGAACCGCCGCCGTCAGACACAGCTGTCCCAGAACTCTTCCCTCTCTTTTGAGTCCTGTGCCGTTCAGGCTCTGGGTCAGAAGCATTCCCAGGATAAAATACTCCCCAAAATGAGCGCATTTTCTGACCACGTGCTCTGTAATCCAGGGCGCGGCAAGTCCAAGCTCTCCCAGCACACCGTGAATCAGCCTGAGAACTGAGCTGCTCTCCTGGGACGACAGCGCCGCCGGAGTCAGAGAATTAAAATAAATAAACGCTACATATAAAAGCAGCGCCGCGTGCCATCCTATCTGTCTCTTCATATCTTAAACCGCCATCATTCTCCTCTGTTTTCTTAATGCTTTATTATAGTACAGGAGAAGTGGAAAGTAAAGAAGCCTTCAAAAGCGTCTCCCGGCCCTTCAAAAGCGTCTCCCGGCCGGCTTTTCATCGTCAGCCGTCTTTCCGCCAATAATAGTTTGAAATTTATACATATTTGTATTGTTTTTTCTATCTTTTTATCCATTCATATTCTTTGCCAAAATTTTTTTCTATTTTTCCCCTCGTTTCGTCCTTTTGACGAAGCGCATAAACAGGCGGTTAAACCTGCTATTATTGTCTGTTTATAGAGGAAAAATTGTTTCAAAAAAGGTACAAAAAATCATTTTTCACCTATTGACAATTCAATTTCCGGTGCTATACTGAGTGCATTCAAAGGGAACGTGCCTTTGAATCACAGCAGAAATTCAGCGGATGCATTACGCCTGCTGCTCTGCACACTAATCATAAAAGCAAACATAAAAGTAAGGACAATACTCACTTGAAAGGATGGTAACTATGTCTGAGAACGATAAGAAGGATTTAATTCACGAGGTAAACGTAGCGTCTTCCCTCTATAGCTTTGATACAGAAACAAAAACAGCGGAGGCTGAGCACAAGCATCCGGCTGAGGGAACTCTGGAGAGAGAACTGACCGACGTTTCCCTGCTTTACAACCTTGAGACAAAGAATAAATAAAAGCATAGGATATAAAAAGAGAGGGTACCGCTCAAGCGTCTGATTTGATGCTCCGGCAAGGCGGAAAATCTCCCCCTTATATCCTGCCGCCTGGTGCGGTATAGTAAAGAAAAAGGGAAGCCACAGAAGCGGCCTGCCCCTTCGAAAATTAACAAGCTAAGCCATTACAAACGGCAGGCCGTCAACTATTCGCGGTAGTTGGCGGCCATTTTCTTTTATCCTTGAAAATCTCGTAACAAAGACCAACAAGGGCAGCAATGAATATACAAAACTGAATAGAAAAGGGAGCTATGAAAAACTGAAATCTTTTTTACAGTCCCCTGTATCTAATTATCCTTTTAGAAACATATTCGAGCATTATTATTTTCCAGTACTTACCTGCTGTCCGCCTACATTAACTCCATTATCATCTACTACAGAAAATCAATTTACATTAAAATGAAAAATTCCAATTATTGCAAAATATAAAATTCACCAGATAAAGACATCTTCTTCAGGTGGAATCTCTTCTAGCTCTTTCATAGACTTTTTAATAAGCTCCAATCAGTTTCTAGTTCTTCTAAATATTCTGTACTATCAAAACCTTTATTTCACAAACTATATTCATATTTTCCTTATTTTTCACTACAACAACACATACAAAAACATTTGTTATATCCATCTGCAAATACTTTTATATGTGTTATAATAAGACAGTCAGGGCTACTATTCCGGCAGCCCCGGCGCTTCCTGAAATCAATAGATAGGAGATATGAGAGCATGAAAAAAACAGAACGCTATTTTTATCCGGCTGTATTCACTTATGAACCAGAACAGGAAATTGCAGTTACTTTTCCGGATTTAGACGCTGCCACAAGTGGAGAAAATGAAGACGACGCGCTTATTTCTGCCCGCGAACTACTCGGCTGTGTTCTCTATGGCCTGGAAGAGGACGGAGAAGAAATTCCTGCGCCTACGCCGCTTTCATTGGTTGACACACAAAGCAACGAACGCGCTGTACTGGTTGACGTATACATGCCTTCCATCCGTATGGCTCAAGTAAACCGCTCTGTAAATCGGACTGTAACGCTTCCAGCTTGGTTAAACGCTGCCGCCTTAGAAAGAAACGTGAATTTTTCCCAAATCCTTCAAGACGCGTTAAAAAAAGAATTGCATTTAGGCTAATCAAAAAGACACCCTTTTCCGGGTGTCTCTTCTTTTCCACAAACAAGAAAAACCCTTGATTTACAAGGGTTTCAAGCGGAGACGGTGGGATTCGAACCCAACCTAGGACCTTATAAAATCAAGGCCTATGCAGTATCGTGTTGCATTTCGTGTTGCACGCATTATTAAAACCTAAAAAGATGATACAATATTTTGGGAAAGCAGTGAAACATTTCTCTGCTTTCCTTATTTATATATACTCTATACTCTTAAACCACTTCCCCATCCTCCCGGATCCGGCTGGATGTCAGCATCCATCCGTTAAAATCAAAGCAATAGCATCTGCCGTCGATGATTTCCAGGCACCCCACCGGATAGGTATAGCCTGGCCGCAGATACCACCATCTTCCGTCCTCCAGAATCCAACCCTGGAGATAGTCGGCGCTGATCCAGCCCCTGTCTGTCCGGAACCACCGCTCTGAGCTGTACATGGCCTTTTCGGTCGGCGCCACCCGGTCTCCGCTGTGGTATCTGACTCCTGTGTCAGTTCCACCTGGCGCGTCGCGGATGACCAGGGCGGAGGCGGTGACCTCTACCTGTGCTGTGCCGGTGCTGATGGGCTGGTAAACATACTCTTTCTTTTCAACTGCCCACGTCTGCCGAAACTTCTCGAACGTCCCATACTGCTGTTTTAACACGCCCGTTCCGCTGCCCCAGTCCGGCAGATAGATATGGGGTTTGTCTACAATGCTTGTCCAGTCACCTCCCCAGCCAAGTCCAAGCGATTTTGCAATCTGGCCAACGCGGCCGAAGAAGTTTCCTGACTCGTTATAGGCCCCCTGGCCGTCGTTGCGGTAAAAATCAAAAGCAATCCCCCACTGGTGCTGCGAGGAATAGCTGGATCCTTTTGCATTGGTCACAATGCTCCCTGGCTCCGTCCGTCCCTGGGCGTACAGCGCATCCTGCTCCGCCACGGTCCGGAAGCACTCGCCCAGACCAATGGTGAGACCCTGGGCACTGCATTTTGCCGCCAGAGACTTAAATGCTTCCTGCAGGCGGGGGTGACATTTTGTAATATCTCTTCCCATTGTATGCTCCTTTCAAAAAAGCCCCGGAATGTTCCGGGGCTAAACTATCTACTTACACTCATCTGCTGGTCCTGGCCGTTTTCCCTCTGCGGCTGGTCCCATTGCTACATTTCCTCCGGTCGCGACCGGTCCATTGGTTCCGACGTCGCAGCTACAATTCTCCGGATCTACAGCCAGCTGAATAGTTTCTACGCTCTAACCCTCGCGCCGGGAGATATCGGATCACCTCCTTTCGTCTGAGTTCTCCGTGTCAATTTTATTTTTTAACACAGCGATATAGTTGCAAAGCCAAGACGGGATATCTGCGCCCATACGGCCTGCGTTTTCGATGATGGACAACATTTCGTTTAATAAATACCAGATGACTACTAACAGGCCAAACACCGCCGTTGTAGGCATGTCAAACCCCAGCTTTCCAGCTGTCACTGCAATAATGTAATCTAATATCATGGCTACCATTATAACAAAAACGTACCCCGCTTTTTTTATGATTCCTTTCGCCCCTTTCTTCGAGCTCCATCCATAATTTGGATCGTTTGGATGATCTATGGCCTCACGTTTACTGGCGAGCATCCCCGTCACGTAGTCTACAAACATTTCTGCAAACAACAAACACATAAGAGGATACAAAATCCCTAATTTGTTACTCAAAAAAGCGCCGACCGTAGCCAGCGCCCCCTGAATTACCATTACATATTCCCGTTTCAAAAAAATCCCCCCTCTCTAAAAATTTTCCGCAAGCCATTTTTCCGCCGAAGTCCTCCAAAGTCGAGGTACGTCGTCAATGGTAATCACACCAGTCTTGATCCTCATGCCGTAAAAAGCCCCCACTATACACCACCTCCTATCTGATCTGCAATTGCGCTTGTGGCCATACCCAGATCGGATATAGCTCCATTCTGAATTTCCTGCCCTGCCTCCAGAGCATCCAGGCGTTTTTCTTCGTCCGTTTTTTCCCGCAGACTATATGTCGTGAGTATAGATCCATCTGCAAGTACAACAGACGTCTCAGAAACTAAAACAAGGCTGTCGTAGGTTCCTGCTGTAAGCCCGGCCCCATTTTGAATTGTTACCTTTTTCAGATTCCTCGCGTTCAGCATTTTCCACTGACTCAGCATTTCCTCATGGCTTCCAGATGCTACCCGCAGCGCATCCAAGGATGCTCCTGCCTCCAATTCGATAAATGTTCCGTTGCTTAAAATTAATTTGTCTTTGCTCACTGTGAGTCCTCCTTTTTGGGAAAGTATTTATATATGTATAAGCTCCTCCTTCTGGAGGGCAGAATTTTCTGTTTTAAATAGCGACCTGAAACTTAAAAATGCAGTCATACCCTTGCCGGAAGGTATTCACGGAAGCGTATTTGTTACAATTATGGGAAAGCTGGTAATCATTACATTCAATAGTTTTTACGCAGATACTGGAGGCAGTGACAGAAAACTTATATCAGATAACATACCGATTAATGCTTTGTCATCCTATGCTATTAATTCTATTTTTCCTGACTCTGACCGAGCGGGACGAGGAGTGGTTTTTATTCAAAACGGAAAAACTGAATTGAATTTCTATGAATACACTCCTGGCACTATAAAATATGGCGCTTTAATCTACCTTACTAAATAGCGAGGCAGTAAAAGCGGTGGCGAACTCAGCAGGTAAGGAAATCGGCTTATGGATTGGAAAGCTTAGCGATACCCAAAATTATTTGCAATTCCGGGTTGACGGAACTGATAAGGGTTATCTTGTCTTTGACGTATCCAGAAATATTGAGTAATAGCAATTTAACCACGTAAATCTTAAATTAGAGCGGGGCCGTGTTGCGAGACGAGGTCTTTGGCACCGCTCTCTGTGCTTATGGCATGGGCCACTTTGCCCATATTTTGGGGCCTATACCATATACACGAATCAAAAGAATAAAATGTGACAAAAATCATTCATTTCTGGTAATCTAACCAGGAAAGGAGTGATTTTTTTGTTGGAAAAAATATTGGTAAATGTAGTGCAACAGATGTCTGAATGTTTGGACGAGGAGCAGCTGGATAAGCTGCAGAATATCCTGTATATCAACTTCCACGGCAAGAAGATTATGGAAGAGAAAAATGAGCTGATGGCAACTGGAACTGATTCGGATACGGCAAAAGTGCGAATGTTTGTGGCATCGAAACGTATATCGGGCCGCCAGAATAACACACTGGCCCAGTATGTCAGGGAGATTACCAACTGTCGGAACGCCCTGAGAAAGAACTTTGAGGACATGACAACAATGGACTTAAGGTGGTATTTCGGCATGCTTAGGGAAAGAAACAAGATAAGCATGGTGACATTGCAGGGACGGATGCGCTACCTCAACAGCTTCTGGACGTTCCTGCAACGGGAAAAGTTAGTAGATGACAATCCGGTAGCACGAATAGAATCCCTGCGAATAGAGAGCACAATCAAAAAGGCCTACAGCGCTCAGGAACTGGAGTCGCTGCGGATGGCCTGCGAAAACCCCAGGGACAGGGCGCTGATAGAATTCCTCTATGCCACAGGACTGCGTGTATCAGAGTTGTGCAGTCTCAACGTAGGGGATATAGATTTATATAAGCAGGAGTTTAAAGTCATGGGAAAGGGTAGGAAGGAAAGGACCTTATACATATCAGATTCGGCCAGCTTTTACCTGTTCAGATATTTAAAATGTAGAAAGGAAAAGGAAGGACTGACAATAGAAGAACTGGCAAATACACCGCTCTTCGTGTCTTTGAAGAAGCCTCACAATAGATTAACAGTTGCTGGCGTCCAGTATGCCCTTAAATTGCTGGGAAAACGGGCAGGAGTAGGAAATGTACACCCACACCGGTTCCGCCGGACGTTTGCCACAGACCTCTTAAATCGCGGTATGAGAATCGAGGAAGTTATGGTTTTAATGGGGCACACAAAAATAGAGACCACACTGATCTACTGTAACATTAAGCAAGACGGAGTCAGGGAATCTTATCGCAAGTATGCAGCATAGGTGATCATAGATTTTTTAAGCCGCCTTCGGGGTGGCTTTTTTGTCATGCAAAGAAATAAAATCTGATTAGAAATGCTTCAGAAGAGAGCTAACGAACCAAGAAAAGCAGTAAGAAAATGGTGGTTAAATTGCTATACCTTTGCCGCCAGCGGGTTTAGCGTCCAGACCCTACGCCATCTTCCGCCCTCTTCGCGGTCGAAATAAATTTCCGTATCGCTCCATCCAAGAGAGGAAGTTCCAAAATCTCCAACCAACTGTACGGCGTATCCGAAGCTGCCGGATGTGAAAATGACAGACGAAACGTGGACATCCAGATTCAGCTCGCTATTTAACTACTGGCTCATTCCACTTTTCATTGTTGTAACTCATACAAATCGAGCGGATGCCTTCATTTTGATAACACAAAAAGATAGCTATTCCGTATTGGTTCAATAGTTTGGCCAAAAAAACAGCATGAGAACCGCCATAGAAAGGATGGAAGCCAGAAGAAAATGGTAAACGTAGCATTGAGTAACTGCCAGTTTTCAGTAATCTAATTTCTGATGTAAGTATATTTTTTACGTCATCCAAAGTAGCTGCAGCATTAGTGTTTTTCATGGGTTTCATGTCGCTATTTAACTGAGTAATGGACTGTTCCGTTTTTGAGAGTCTATCCCCCAGTGCTTTGCCCTGCATCGCGTCCAACACATTCCCCGGAACAGTGGAAAGTAAATTATTAATAATCTGTTTTTTTGAGACGTACGTTTTGAGTTCATTTGACATTTTATCGGATAAATCATTGAGCATCTTCTCAAGCACTTTCCCCTGTAAGGCATCGAGAGCTTTAATTCCTGACTGCTCCTGGGTTAAATCATTCTGCAAATCTGCTTTTGTCAGGGCAGTGCTACCTATCCCTGGCTTAAGCTGGTCAATCAGCTTCTGCAATTCTGCAATCTTAGCCTTAGCTTCCTGTACCACCTGATCGACTTCCGTTAGATAATTTCCACTATCAATGGCCGTCCCGCCCTGAACGGCACGGCATTTAAATGAAAACAGGCAACTTGACAACCTACCGTCTGCCCATTTTAAGGATACCGTTGCCGTTATCCTGCCCGGAGCCTGTAGTTCGTTGCCTTTAAACGTATAACTATATTCACCATCTCCACCCACAAGCTCTCCTGTCACCAGGTATCCATTCGGCGTCGAAAATGATATTGTGGCCGACTGTGCTCCTGTGATGGGAACATCATCATCCCTACAGGATAGCCGGAGCATAGCTTTCCCGTAGTCCCCCTGGGAAAAGACGATATCTGTCTGGAGGATTTCAGATCTCTTAAAATTTAAAATCAAATTGTATTCCATCTATACCACCTTTCCGAGAATCACATGGGTTCCGCTTACTACCGCCACCAGAACATAATCTCCCTGCGCCGGTGTGTAGGACGCGAGATATTTATAGGGTTTTCCCGACTGCTTCAGCTCGCCGTTAAAAGTTATGTAGGGGCGCCCGTTCGTTACTGCAGTAACCTTGGCCATACGGTAAGAGGCTTTTTTATCCCCTACTGCTTCCTCCATCCCCTCATATTTTTCCAGTCCTGATTGATACATCATATAAATGTCACCTTCCTCAGATTATGATTCATTATTCCGCCGGCAGTCAGCTCCATGCTCCATGATTCCTCGATGTATTTTGATCCAATGTCCATCTTGTCGTGGCGGACGTACAGACAGTTTTTATAGCCATGATGCGGCATTAGGGCAGTAGGGAGCGTCACGATATCATTAATCTGGCTTTTTTCGATAGCTACGCGTCTTGTGTAGGCATCCAGTGTGTTCTGGTCTGCGATATCGTCCACGGACTCTACATCTACAATCTTTCGCCCTCTGCGAACTGTGCTGATGGGACTCTCTGCATTCTCGTTTGTATAAATGCTCCGAAGGGGTTCGCCGTCTGGATTGTCTACGTACCGCACTATCACATTCGGCACGTTATACAAATCGTTGGTCTGCGTGGAGCCATCTGCTATCACACTGCTTTTGTCGGTGATATACGACTCCTCAGCACTTCGGCCAATCGCCTCGATATATGGGGCACTGACTGCGATGCCGGCGGAGTCAAAATGCAGCGGAGTGTAGTTAATTGCGTAAAGCAAATCGTTTACAATCTTCAATTTTTCCGATCCGATATCATATTCCAGGCCAGTACTGCAGGTAAATGGAGAGGACGGGATATTGACCACCTTGATTCCTGCAGATGCAATCACGCTCCGGATTTGGTTGATGTAGTTGCTTCCCGGAGGAATATAGAGCCGGTCTGTGATTTTATCCTCTTTCAGGATAATTCCTTTGTCGTAACACTCCACCTGACTGTGGATTTTCCCGTATTTGGCTGATTGCTTGGGGGTAGTCATAATATAGACTCCCAGCGGCCATTTAAGCCATCCAGTCGGCGTCAGGAGCTTAAAGTACGGGGCGATTCTCATGTCTGTAGTGTAGTAATTCCCCTGAATCTCTTCCTTTAACACTTCAAACGAAGCCGTTCCCATGACTTCCTGTCCGGAATTAAAAGAGACAGATCCGGAGGCTTTCGACAACCACCGGATCAACTTTTCATCCTGATTCAGGAGTGCATAATCAAAGGAGATCGTCCGGTGATCCTTGAGCATGGCAAGCACCTGAGCGTTACTGTATCCTCCCTGCGCGAGATTACGCATAATCAACCGCCTCCTTAAAATCGATCCTGCGACCTGTAATGTTGACATAGTAGCCGTCCAAAAGCTTGTCCCTCGTTGCACCATGTTCTGAAACACTGCAGATCCGGACAAAATCAGCGCATCGAATGCAGACAGGCTGGTTCTGTCCCATGATCCCCTCCAGTTTTTGGTAATCTTTCTGATTCAGAAAAAATTCCAGACTGACACTGGCATCCCGGAACCCGCTGGCCTCCCTTACTGGATATTCTCGGCCAATATAATGGGACAAGGATACGTCCAGTTCCTCTGACAGCTCATCGTTGATATATTCCTCAGCTCCAAGGTATGCTGTCACCTTCTGGCTGCCAGAAATCCCTGAAATAATGTATCCTGGATAACAAATGGAAATATCCTTGGGCGCAGAATCGCTGTATCCTCCGGAATAGGCTCTCACAAAATAGCTGTACCGTTTTCCACTGGATACACGGTAATCATCGTACCGTTTAGCTGCCGTTCTGGCAATTGGAATATACTCCCCTTCATTCTCCGCTCGGAAAATAAAGTACTCCGAATCTGGTCCCGAATAGATAAGCTCCACATAATCTCCCTGGCCGTAAATTTGCAGCTGAGGCTTTGCTGGTGCCGATGCGCCAATATTAAATGTCTTTGCAATCTTCCCAGACCAGATACCGTAAATATTGGATATTTCCAGCGTCACAGTATAGGCCCCGTTTGATAGCATAATGTTAGGCTTCCAGGTATCGCTGATGCCGGCTGCAATTTCTCCGCTAGATATCAGTACCTTACCGCCCTGTAGGATTTCCAAACGCGCGGACGCTTCCTCGCTTTTATTAGCTGTCCAGGCTATCTCTGTGATAGCATCGTTTTTTATACTGGCAATGGAAGGATTTCCAGGTTTTCCGACAACAAAAAACTGGGCTGTTGCGTAGTCGGAGGCGAGGCCTTTAGTATTAAACGTCCTTACTCGCCATTCCACGATGCCATTCTGGAAGTTTGAGGCATTGATATCATAGTACTGCTGAGCCGTGGACTGGGTCGCTGTATGCCAGGATGACTCAGACTGCATTTTCCAACCCAGTTCAAACTTGGACTGGGCGCTGCCCCCGCTGGTATTGTGGCGCCACTGAAAGCGCACCGTTCCGGCATTTTCAAGCACTTCACCGTCCGGATAAATGATCGTCGGAATAAACGGAGTGGCATCCTGATAGTCAATGATGATCTCCGGCGGGTGTGTGTTCCGGCTGGTTTCAATGATTGTAAAAGTGGGCTTATTAGTTGTAATGCCCAGGGTAAAATTCTGCTTGCCAATATTTCCGAGAATCAGATTGGCAATATCAAGCTCAATCCACTCGTCATAGCTACTGGATCCCCTTGTAAAAGTAAAGCTGCCTTCGGCATCCAGGATTTTCCGATCCATGACCGGAATCCAATCGTTATAAGTAAGACCACTAAATTTCTGATTCTGCTCGTAAAGAGCTGCTGTTACTTTAGCGCCAGAAATGGATTCGCTTACATACAATCTGAGCTTTGCGGAGTTTAATACAATGTCATCTAATTTGGGGATATTGTACTGCTGCACTCCGATCCGGTAGGTTTTTCCAAGGCTTGCAAATGCGGCATTTTCATAGGTTGTTGTTTTGTGAGCATCGCTGACATAGGTATCATATACAAGTGTTGCTTTTGCAGTAGCCATTAAATCCTCACCCTCCCTGCTCGAAATGCGATTCGTTCCTCTTCCGCCAGCCTTACAAGGCGAGTAAAATCTTCCACCTTATCCGCCTGGATATTAAATATATAGGTGTTGCCTGTTTTGCCTCCTACTGCTTTTACAGATTCGCGATGAGATGCAATTCGGCTGCCTCGCGGAAGTGTCACAAGCTCCGGTCCTTCCTCTCCTACCCAGGTCTGACCTCCCTCAAAGTAATCTGTTCCGCGTGCATTGTACTTAGGTCTGACATTGGCAGCATTTTGGGCCGCTTTGGAAGCTGAGCCTAATGCTTTGTCTAACGCTGATGCACTGCCCACTATTACAGCGATGGCCGCAGCTATTGCAAGCAAGATACCTAAAAGTGGACCCATTCCAGCTGCTGCAATTCCTCCGCTGGTTCCGAGCGCCGTATTGGCCGCCGAACATAACGCAGCTGCCGCCTGATAGGTTATGACTGCCTTTGTAACTGTACCAAACACTGCAGTTAGACCGAGAAAAACTGCAATCCCTTCAATAACCGGCGCAGGAATTGCGTTTAAAATGTCCACAAAAAATTCCAGAATAGGGAGCAATGCCGTTCCGAGGTTTAATTTAACCGCTTCCATTTTTGCTCCAAACCGCTCCATTTCATATGCCGCATCACTGGCACTCGTCAGGAGGCTGTTGTGCAGTACATACCCTGTGTCAAAAGCTGCTCCGTACAGCTCAACCAGTTCCTCTTTGGTCATATTGAGCAGAGGTACTATTTTTTCTCCTGTCGTTGACAGTAAATCAGACGCTATCGCATTTCTGGTAGTTACATCTTCCATTGCCTGCAAATGGAAGATAAGCTCTGTAAAAAGTTCATTTTGGCTTTTCAGATTACCACTCTGGTCTTTGACAGACATGCCAAGAATTCGGAATGTTTTTTCCGCATCGTTTCCGCCTTCTGCGGCATCTTTGGCTTTTTCTGCCAATGCTGCCAGATCTCCGGATGCGCTCTCCGCATTATGGCCAACACTTTTTAAGACGTAGTCCCAGGCCTGATATTGATTGGTTGTCATGCCCATCGTCTGAGACACATTAACCACCTCTTTTGCATGGCTTACAGTCTGACTTGTCAGTGCTCCCATTGTTGTGATCAATGTGCCCACTGTTAATACAGCCTTGCCCATGTCCTCGTTGAGTCCGTCAAAATAGGAAGCTAACGTCTCTATAAGCGGAGATGTTTCCACCCCAATCGCGGATGCGACATCTCTTATCGTATCCCCGAAACTTCGGCTGGTCTCTTCCACCTCTTCAGCCGACTCATCCATTTTATCTAGCTGCTTTGTGGTATCCCTCAATTCGTTTTCGTATCTCTGGAGGGTTGTTCGGGAATTGAGAAGTGCTTTATCAAGCCGATCAACCTCTTTTCCGGTGCCATTATATTTTGTCATGGCCTTATCATAGGCTTCCGCCTGCTGAGCTACAATTTTCTTCTGCAGTTCGATTTTTTGAGATAATCCTTCCTGCTTAATTCTCAGCTGGTCTGCGTTATCTCCGAATGCTTTTGCCTGTTCAGATGCTAGCTTCATTTCTGCATCCAACAGCCCCATTTTTCGGTTACATTCAGTGATTCCTCCGGAAAACTCTGAATAATCAAGACCAAGCACGATTGTTTTTTTATACTGATTACCCATTTTCCCACCCTTCAATCTCTCGCATGGAATGGATTTCTTCCACTTCTTCCGCGGTAATCTCTTCTTCGCCACGATAGATGGTTATCATTTTTATCACTTTTTTCAGAGGGCTGTTAAAAAAATTCCGCTCAGAAAGCCTAAGCTTGACACAGTACAGGTAATACAGCATGTCAAAATCAATCTCCAGCTGTTCTTTTTTTACTGGCCAGCTTTCGCCCCCAGCACCTGAGCGATTGCTTTTTTTAACAGTTCCTCATTTTCTTTTTTATCAAATCCATTGACAGAACGTGTATAGGAATCAACAATTTCTTCCATGTCAGCCGGGCGCATAGTAAGAACCATAGCAGACGCTTCCTCTTTCGTGATATCCGGATGATTAACCATCAGACCAGAATACAGGACGAGGGCCGAAAAATGCTCATATGATAAATTCTGGTCTTTACATTCTTGTAACGCTTCCTGCATATATCCCACTGCACGCATATTAAACGTCGCAAGATATGTCTTGTCCTTGAACAGGATTTCGACTTCATCCGCTTCCTGGACGCAAATTTTTTTCCTCATAACTCCTCCTTACGCACCGGTCGGAACCTTGGACGGGCCTGTAGTAAACCATTTTGAAATCTGCTGTTCAGTCAGGTCTGCATTGGCAGTATCTCCGAAGAACCGCAGCATTCCGTCAGATGTACGTGGAATGAAATTGATCGTAATGCTGTCTGTCGAAAAATTGATGTTGTCCGTTGACTGCTGCACATTGCTGTTGTAAGGCTGTGCCCTCCCTTTTAATAACCAGATCAACTCCTTGCACCCATTTGTCTCCGGAACCTCGTAACCCAGAGCGATGTACGGAGCCTCATCTCCGGCTGTTTCTGCCAAAACGCCATTTTCAAATTTGTTTCCCAGAATTTCTGCCCTGTCTTCAATTGGCACTTTGTTCACATCCAGCGCAACAGCAAGGCCTGTCATTTTCGCAATGTTCTCTTCCTGCGCCCCGTCCCCATAAAGAACGCCAGACGCAAGGGATGCAGTAACCTGGATCTGCATTGCTGGGCTAAGCGGTTTTACTTCGCCGTATGTGGTGCTTCCTGCCTCATCTGTGAGCAATTTACAATATGCAAGATTTTTAATATTGATCCTGTTCGCTTTTTTTGATTTCTGTCCAGCCATTGTTACTCCTTTCCTATCACGGAAAATGTCAGCATGGCCCGCCACATTTTCCCGTTTGTATCATATAAATAGGACAGTTCCGGAATCGATACGCCATCATAGAGTGTAAGTGCCTCTTTTAACTCTCTGGCTCTTGCCCTGACTCTATTCCTGTCCCTGTCCCATAAATCAATCTGATAGTCACTGATTTCTTCTGTCTGCCTACCGTCCCCTTCAAGGCCAGATCGGTCTAAGACCGGATACCAAGTGGCACAAGGAGGCAGAATCGGTTCAAACAATTCGATGACCGGGATTTGCAATGCTGCTTTAATTGTTTCTTTGATATCAATCATCTACAAGCTCCTTAATCATTGCGTCTATCATCCTGTCCACATCTCCAGCTGATGCACTGACAGCGCGCTGCATAAAATGATCTCCTTGCACAAATGTAGTCCCATCTCTCGCGATGTGCCCATCACTGACAGGCCCCCACTTGAAACCGGTCATTTTCCCGCCTCGGACGCTGACATAATAATTTCCGGTTTTATCCTTTCTGACCGAACTTTTCACATCACTTTTCATATGGGCGTACGGCTTGCTGCCGTCATAATTTGATGGCTGCACATTTTTTGCCCTTTGTTCTATGTCAGACACACGCATAGATTTGATGACATTTTTCTTGATCGAGTTCCCTATTTTTCTCAAGACAACCTTTTCTTTTTCCTGAAGCGCTTCTGGTAATCTCTGGATGGATTTGTTAATAGAGGCAATGCCATCCTCATAGTCAATTTTTATATCCATACCATCACCCCACTGTCAGCTCCAGGGAACTCTCATTCGTCTGATAGTCCCGAAGTATATTGTACTCCGCGCCTTTATAAATCACCTTGTTGGCATATTCTCCCTGCTCCGTCAGGGATTCCCAGTCCATTGGGTCAATCTCCAGCACAAACTTAGGTTTTAAACCAACTGCATAGGCAGCATAGTATTCAGACCTTCCGGCAGATTTACGAGAGCAGAATACCTGCAGCTCTTTCTTTTTTATTTCCGCCTCAGCAGCATAATTTAGAACCAGAATGCAGATGTCATTTCTCACACTTTCACCGCCTTATATTCCTCCGCCAGCGACATGGCAATTTTAAGACCTGTATAGGCTTCTTTATACCGTTCGGCCTCTCCGTTATAATTTTCTTGCCACCTGAGGTACATCCGGAGTGCTGACTTGGCCAGCGGATCATCGGCCGGAATCCGGCCTACACCGCAAAGGTCAAGATCCATGAGAAAAGAGGCTTTTAAAGATTCCAGTTCAGGGTCAATAGAGCTATGGTTGATTCTGAGCATCAGCCGCATTTCTTCGTTCGGTACATTCAGGCTGAGCATATGCCTCTCTCCTTTCTCCAGCTACTACGCGTTTTTCTTTGTAATGGTAACAAGGGACTGAAGATTGATAGCCTTTCCGTCTGCAATCATGACAGCTTTTGCGATCTGATCCTCAGTGTCGTCATCCTCATACTGCTTTACGCGCATTGCGTAGTTTGTGTTAAACATATAGTCCTCCCAATCAAACAGGAAGGCTACCACGGTCGGAGCGCTAAGGGTAGCGCCAAGACTTGTCATGTGCTCATTGATCACTACGCGTCTGCCGAGCAGATATCTCTCTGGAGCGCTGCCGAGGCCATAGTTGATACGCGCAATCGGCTGGCCGTCTGCATCCACCATTCCCATAAACTTCATAAATGTCTTTTTGGTCATGTTCCAGACAGCGTTTGTCTCATAGGCCGCCGGAAGTGCTCCCTCGACATCTACCAGAGTCTGATAAGTCGGTTCTTTCGCTGCCGCAATATCAATGTTCTGACCGTCCGGTGCTGTCTCTTTTAACACGCCCTTTGGCTGGCCGGAGCCTGTTCCGTTAAAGAATGCCTCTTCCTGCGCCCATACCATAGCCCTGGACACGCTGTCCACAAAGAAAGTCTCGAATACATCCAGCGTCATAGTGGCAGCTTCCAGGGTCATGGATACTGCGCAGCGAAGCTTATAGCCCTTAATGTCAATCTGGCCAAGGGTAAGTTTCTGCTTATCGGACGTTCCGCCTTCTGCTACCCAGGTAGCCACCGCCTTGACGCTGCTGGTTGGCACAGTAACACCAGCCGGGAACGCTGTGTGAGTAACCAACGGAAGGATATTTCCAAGCAGCTGCATCTTTTCGACGATTCTGTTCACAATTGTAGAGGAGATGACGGCTGCCACATCGGTTGTTTTAGTTGGACCGGCCGCATTTTTAAATTTATCCGGAAGTGGCGTGCCATTTACCATCAAATTCATAAATGCAGTTCTGTATTCAACTGTATCGTACAGGTCCACCGGCTCTGCTGCTCCAGTCATCTCTCCAGCTCCAATTCCGGCCACTGGAGCCGGAACCTGAGACATCGCTTTCAGATTGGCTGCTGCCTTTGACTCGTTTTCAAATTGCTCATCCAGCGCAGTGATGGCCTGCATCTTCTCGTTAGCCTCGTCCAGGCTACCAGCCTCAATTAATTTCTCTGCCTCTCCATAAAGAGACTGTCTTTTCTCTAAATATTCCGTTCTGTTCATTCCTTTTCTCCTCTCAGATTTAAAAGTTTTAATTTCATGGCTGCTTTATTTTTCTGCATTAAAATATCCGGCCCTGAAGGAGTCGGATTCTTAATGAGATTTTTAATTTTTTTAAGTGTTTCCTCCGGAAGGAACCCGAACCCATTCCGAAGCTCCGGTGCCTGCTCCGCGAACATAACCTTGTCGACAAAACCATATTCTACTGCCTGAGCCGCGGCCATATAGGTTTCCCGGTCCATCAGGCCCTGTAGCTCTTCCTGCGTCATACCGGTTTTGGCCACATAGGCATTAATGATAGACTCATTGGCCGCCTTCAGTGCTTCGGCCGTATACTCCATATCCCTGTAATCTCCAGAAGACCAGGTTTTGACATTGTGAATCATAAACATGCCGGTCGGACTGATCTCAGACTCTCCCGCCTGAGCGATGACAGATGCAGCGCTGGCTGCAATCCCTAAAATCTTGATCTTTACTTTCCCAGAATAGGCCCGGAGAAGTGTATAGATTTCAGATCCGGCAAATACATCACCGCCAGGGGAATTGATGTGAATCTCCACATCCTCTCCACCAGCATCTCGCAGCGCATCGGAAATCTTTTTGGGACTGGTTGCTTCCATTTTCAGCCAGTCATAAATCCACTGATTATTGCTGTTGATGATCTCTCCCTTGATATCAATCACTCTCACTTGTTCCACCTCCTTTCAATTTCTCCAGAATTTTTTCTTTGGTTTCTGCAATATTCTCCAGTGTCATGCTATTTAATAATGCTTTCACTCCATCTACTGTCTGAGTGTCGAGTCTTCGAAGCGGTTTATCTCCGTCCTTAACCGGCGACAGGTTAAATGTATCTCTCCACTCGTTCGGAGTCAGAGCACCTCGATCCACCATCGCCTGCAGGGCAAGCTTAGTGCTCAGGCTGGCGCATTGCAAATTGGCCGCGTCAAAATAAATCCAGTTCCCAAACCCGCGCTCTTTTCGTGTAAAAAGCTTCCTGGTAAATTCCTCCGCCAGCTGGATAGCAACCGGCTCAATGACAATCTCAAAATAGCTGTTCCACTCATCCTCTGTGTAGGAAGACGATACAATCTTTTCATTCGTGTTAAAAAACGAATAGATTCTTTTCTCTGTGGAGGACATCTGCAGGGCATTCGGGACATAGTCTTTTGGCTCGATCCGGATCGCGTCTGCCTTTGCATCCACGCCGGCGGCTCCAAACGTACTGCTGGAAACACTCAGATAATTATCCACAAACTCCTGCACATTTTTCTTCAAATCCTCCGCCCGCATCGGGGTGGAATATTTCAGCAGCCAGCGTATTACCCCGCTGTTTCGGATAGCTTTAACGATTCCCTGGTCTGTGGTATTGACAATCTCCATCAGTTGCGACAGGGCCGGCGCTGGAGAAGTTCCAAAAATGTCGTTCTCGTTAAAATCGTTCCGGATGTGGATGATTTCCTCATATGGGAAGGTGCTTACCTTTCCATTTCGGAATGTAAATTTCAGATACAGCCTTTCACCTATGTAAACGCTTTCCGCCAATACGGCAGGGATTGGATACAGCTGCTGAGGCAGTCCGTTCTCGTCCCGCACGATAAGAAGAAACGCGTTGTTATTAAGCGCCAGCTGCGTTGCCAGTTTTTCCAGAAGCGCATGTCCTCCCATATACGGGTTAGGCTCCTCCAGAAGAAACCGGATATAGGGCTCTGGATTGACATCTACTTTTCCATTAAAACGCCTCACATGCTTAGCCGTGAGCTTTCCGATTGCCTTTGCGTACGGCCGGATGCAGGCCCGGACGATGTCGCTGTCATAGATATTCCCATTCCATGCAGCATACACATTTCCTGTGTCGGTGATCATGGAAAAGGCCGTTCTGGATCCGACATTCAAAAATGCTTTCATTCGTTCAACTATTTTCACTCGTTCACCTCCCTTCTTAGATAAGGCTCTGAAGTTCGTCCATCTTGTCTTGCAAAACCTTATAGGCGTCAATCAGCGCCAGGGTTCCATCAATTCGGTCTCTGGAATCCAATCCCTTAATGGGCTGAATGTTTCCATTAACATCTGTTTTTACGTTCGTATTAAAAAAGCACCACTTATCAATTGGGTGATCTCCGTATATGACTTTTTTCGCCTGCAGGTCGGCTTTCAGATCCTTCATGGGCTGGCTGAGGGTTATCACTCCCTGGCGTACCGGAATCATGGATTTTTCTCCAAACTCCATCTGGAATTCCCGGAGAAGGGAATCATCAATATGCCACGGGTCATATCCGATATACAGAATATAGATATCTTCCTGATCCCTTAATTCGCAGAACCAGTCAAGCATCACTCTCTTATCCACCTTATTTCCTTCCACAGTCCGTAAAAGGCCCTGGTCTTTCCACAGCTGATAAGGAACACTATCTCGGCCTTTTCTGTCGCCGGAAAGCTCCTCTTTATCAAGCACCGCCTGCGGAATCCAGTACATCTGCCGGACGTAAATCTTCGGATCGTCTCTTCTCATGCAGAGGCATTTCGCAGCGTTCAAATCCACGGAATCCGCAGCATCCATCCCACCGATGCCGTACCGGAATCCGGTTCCCACCTCTTCCGTATTTTCAAAATCCTCGTACCGGAGCCAGGCAGCTGCGGAGGTCTGCTTCATGTTAAAATCTTTTACCAGAACAGTCGGCTTAAAGGTATCATCATCCTTTGCCTTCTGAACCATCTGGCGCAGGTAGTCCATTGATTTTATAGTGCCAAGTCCAGGATTTGCCTTGATCCAGCATTCTTCTTTGTCCCATTCCTCGATGCTGTCCAGTTCATAGATAAATGGCAGGAAGCGCATATTTTTCGCTTTTCCCGATAAAATATCGGCAGCGTATTTATACTGAGCGTCAAAAATGCCTTCTCGCACAAATCCGTTGGTTGTAATACAAAAAAGGAGCGGCTGTGCACGCGCTCCCATCGACTGCTTTACCAAGTCGTAGATATCTCTGTTTTTGATAGCACCCAACTCATCAATGACGCCACAGTGGGTATCCAGTCCGTCAAGGCTGTTTGCATTGCTGGCCAGAGCCTTAACAAATCCCATGTTGAGGTCACAGTAAAGATCTGCGGCTCTCTTCCGGATATGCTTTTTGAGCAGTGGAGACTGCCGCCTCATTTTATCTGCAGCGTTGAAGCCAAGCTTTGCCTGGTCTAACATGGTGGCCACGTTGTAAATCTGCGGAGCACCTTCTCCATCATTAATCAGCATGTCCAGCTCTGTGGCGGCCGTCTCTGTGGTTTTTCCATTTTTTCTGCCCTCAATAATCAGCGTTTCGTTGTATTGTCTCAGGTTATTGTCATCGACAAACCCAAAAATCGCCTGGAATCTGGCTTTCTGAAAAAGCTGCAGTCTGAGCGGTACGCCGAGCTTTCCAGTGGGCTGCTTGCAAAACCGCTCTATAAATTCAATATGGCGATTTGCGATATTCTCGTCAAAATGAAATTCCCCTGGATTTATAAACTGCTCCATTAGGATATCTGAGATCCGTTTCATTTTTTCGCAGGCTGCTATTTTCCCATCCAGAATCCCGCCAAAATATTTTTCTAATTCCGTCAACCTTTACCACCGCCCAGGAACTCCAGAAGCTCATCTGATTCCCGATTTTCTTCCGGAAGGAGATCCGTGAGCTGTTTAATGATTTTCTGGTAGGAAGTATTCATAGTGTTGTAAAGGTCTGCAACCGGACGTTTCCGCTCATAGGGTTTCTGCCGGTCGCCCTGGCGAAACATTTCCACAAAACCGTCCTGGTCTAAGTCTGCCTCAAAGTCTTCCAGGGAAGCGCGCATAAAAGCAGCCCTTTTAATGAGGCCTTCCACGGTTTTCTTTTTATTATCTGGTACGTTGACAAAAATCTGATTAAGTCTCCGTTCCTCTTTTTTGATCCGCTTGCTTTTTTCCAAATCATCTCATCTCCTTCCAGAACCCCTCAAAAGGGAGGGGGTACTCAAACATCTCATCCGTAGAATTTGACCTAGGGGGCACGGTGAAAAAAATCCCCTCCTATTCTTCAAAATAGGGGGGGATTGTCACTTTTATCTTTTGATTTTCGGAATCGGACATCCGTTTGCATCAAACTGATACCGCTTCTCTTCTTTCGGTCCACGGTCAAGAAAGTGTCCCTCTTCCCGGTCGTGACAGAACTTGCACGCGTACTCCAGAAGATCGTGATTGAGAGCTATCATTGGGTCGTTAATATTGTCTGGAGTCAAGAGTATCTTGTGGTGGACGTAGTAGCCCAACCTCTCATGACATATCTCACACAGCCCTCCATCTACTGCCCGTCTCTGTTCAATGTAGCCTTCTCGACATTTACGCCAGGCACGGCTCTTATAAAATGCCTCTGCAAACTCTTTCGCCATTCTTCCTCTGCTCTACGCTTTAACTTTGCAACAAGTCTCCCATAGCCTTGTATTCGCCTGTCATTGACTTCTTTTAATCTTCGATTCTCTTTTTCGAATTGTCTATGCTTTTCAAATAAGGCTTCCAGCTTCTCAGCTCTATCCAGGCGTTCTTTGAATGTAAAATATAAAGTTATATATTTTATCATTGTCCCACTTCCTTTCCCTTGCTATTATATAAAATGCGGGAACGAATTTCGCCTACTATAAAGCACCTATATTTAGTGAATAATTCACATTGTTATCAACATATTGTGGACAACAAAAACACCCGGTACTATGACCGGGTGAAAAAATAGGAGATAAACATGTGGCTTGCAGGAGAAGGATTCGAACCCTCAACCTCCGGGTTATGGGCCCGGCGAGCTGCCGCTGCTCTACCCTGCTAACGGATCCTCCAGGAATCGAACCTGGGACACGGTGGTTAACAGCCGCCTGCTCTACCAACTGAGCTAAGAATCCTTACCGCCTGGTTTTCCAGGCGGCTATTGGGGTTAGGCTTCCATAGGAGGTACAAAAGCCTTGGCCGAATCGCCTTCGGCTTCCATTTTATTCTACTACGATATTTCCGATACTTCCGATATTTTTTTATTTTATTCCATGTTCTTTTAAATATTTATCCCTGATGTATAATCTCGGATAATCCGGGCTATTACTGTACCCAGTCTTAACAGCAATTTTTTCCCATGTCATTCCGTTTATGTAATACATCTTGAAAACATAGCGTGCCTGCCCCTCCTCAATCTGGTTAATCCATTGCTCTACTGCTCTGACCTGTTCCTTTTTCTTTTCTAACGTCTTTTTCCTTCGGTTGTATAAATCTTCATCAAATCCAACCACGCTCTGAGGTCTGCCATATCCAGTCCGATAGTCAAATACTGTACTATTTCCAATTCCAGCATCTGTTTCTTTCATTTCTTGAAGCTCTGCCTCCAGAAGCGGAATAGACTGTTTTATTTTTCTGTAATCGCTCAAAAGCTTTTTTGTAATTTTAACCACTGTTTCCTCCTGTCCTGCTGCCGGCACTGCCATCCTGCTGCCTCTTTCTCGAAGCTTTCCGCGCTGCCATCCTGTTTTTTTCCTACTGCCCGCTTTCCCGGAACTATCAGCTTCCCGTTCTGCTGCCGGTTTCCTCCAGTTCTTCCTCTGCGCTACTGGGAGTTGCCTTACTTTCCACGACCGTCACCGTCCCCTCAAACACTTTCCACACTGAGGACTGCTCAAATAGATGTGTCTCCGGCTCCTCATCCTCCCGCATCGGACGCGTCAGATACCAGAGAGAGTCATCCTTCCAAGTGATCTCCTCTAGTTTTCTTCCAGCCTCCAGCTTTAATGTCACATCCCCGCCGAAAGATTTCACGGCTATCTGACTGCTGCAGCCTGGCAGCGCACATGCAAGCAATGTTGTTACAGCAAATAGTATTATCTTACGTTTCAAATTTTCTCCTCCATTGGTGTTATCTTAATTTGTTCCAGATGCGGATACGTCCTACATCGTCTTACTGCTTCTTCCCATTCCCTGATAAATGTTTCTTTCTTTGTTTCCTCTCTATATTGGTTATAGTTTATCTGGTATCTTCCCTTATATAGGATCTCGTTTAATGCGTGGTAAGAGACGGCGAGGGATTTTCCCAGCGCTTCGCGCACTTTCTACGCAGGTGCATCGCAAAGAATCTTCTTTCCTGACTGCTTGTCTATAACATCATAAGTATATTTCATTCTTATTTTACACCTTCAAATCTGTTTCTGAAAAATTGATAGGCTATGTTTTGGTTGGCTTCTGGCACATTTGATTGATACAGTTCTGGTTCTGTATATGGCTGCCAGGCAGTCACTGTGTCATATACAACTCCAAGGTCTCTTGCTTCGTTTGGTTCCCCATCGCAGCGTATCCATTCGTTTTCTTCATCCTCATACCACCAGATTCCCTCTTCATATTTTCCCTTATATGTACCGCTGCTTTCTGGATGATATCTCCATTCCTCTTTTGGGATAAAGTCAGAGCCATAGTCTGATATCCAACTCGAATGTTTTACTGTTATCCAAACGGGCATCTCTTCCTCTGGAAGTCTCTCCTCTACTGGGATCCAGTGATATCTACGTTGCTGCCGGCGAAGCTCTCCCACATCTGCCGGACTCAGGCCCGTATTCTCATACTCCGCCAGTCTCATAACCAGCTCCTCTTTCTTGTTTGGGCTCCAATAGCCTTCTTTAATTCCATTGCTTCTTTTATGCGTTAATCGTTCCATATGATTCTCCCTTCCCTGCTGCCCCATTCGGCCACAATCTCACAGGCAGATGTCCCACAAGTAATATTCTGGCCGTTCCAGCTGCAGGAGTCACAATCTTTAAACTCCTTTGTATGTTTCGCCATATCCCAGCACTCAAAAAAATCAATCTCCATCTCTGGTGTCACTTCTATGGTCAGCTGGGCTTTTTCACATACCTGAATACACAGTTTCTCCATGGGTGCCTCCTGTTCCGGCTATGCCAGTTTCATTAATTCAGCAAATCACCTTCAACTTCAAAATAGACGTATCGGTTATTCTGCCGCACTGGTTTATTGATATCCACATACCTTTCCAGTAATTTAGCGCATATTCGTAACTCCCGAACTTTAACCTTAAACCTTGTCCACGTCTTCCCATTGCGCTCAAAAATGCTGATCTCCATCGTCCTTAAACACCTCTCCTAACTTTCTGCGTTTTCCGACACTCGCTTGTTCCATGCTGCAATGGCTTCTTCTTTTGTATCGAACACTTTTGACTCAGAAACACATTCCTGACATATGATCCAAAAAGCTGTATATCCAACAATGCGTGCTTTTCCACCGCAGAACGGACATCTTTTAAGTTTTTCGCTCATTCATCTTCCTCCAGTCGTTATTTCACCTCTGCACTACTTTCAAAAACTCCACCAGCTCCGTCTCGCTGTCTGGATGTTTGGTATACCTTTCATGTCTGTTCCATTTTGGACAGCCATAGCTGGAATGCTTCGGCGGTTCCGGTCCGCCTATCAGATGCAAATAGTAGGCAGTAAAATCTCTTTTTCCTGCTGCCGGATATTCCTCTGCAATCAGCCTTGCTCCATTGTCGAACTCATACTTATAATAGCGGACTCCAATATGCTCATCTTCGTACCACAGCCCCCAGGACTGGTAATTTCTCAGCCATTCCTTCCTCTGGTCATTATTCTTCATCGGTGGCAGCTCTGGTTGCTCCTCTGGTTCTGCTTCTTCCTGCCGTTCCTGCTCCACCAGAAGCTGCAGCGCCTGCAAAATAATACGGGTGTTTTCCACGGCTGGAGGCTGTTCCTCTTCTGGTGTATCCTCAAATGCTGCCTGCAAAGCTTCCCATTCGCCTTTATACTCTTCCAGGAGTGTTTTGGCGGTTGGTTTACAAATGATTTCAGCTTCTGCATCTGGTTCTTTCGTCTCTTGGACAGATTCTTCCTCAGGAATCCATCCACACCGGCAGTTACAGTCCTCCTCGCAGTCTTTGCAGCACCTGACTCCGCCATATTCACAGCAAACGCAGTTTCCGGACTTACTCCATCCTGTGATACAGGTTTTAGGCCAGGAATATTCTTCCGTATTTTCCGCCTTTTCCTGTGTTCCATCCTCCTCTTCCTGAAGCGGTTCGACTTGGGTAGTCTTGCGGAGTGCTTTCCAGTGTTTCCAACAGGCAGCGCATTCCTTTCTTCCTTCTTCCTGGTCTTTCTCATTGGTTCCCCAGTTTTGCCGGATGCAGGAAGAAATTCCAGGAGGGCAACCGTTTTCCTGCTGCCTGTCGGCAGCCTGTTCTTCATTCAGATCCTCCTCCGCCAAGTCTTCCGTAGCGAGAATAAAGCTTCCGGATGCTTTAACCTCTGGAAGGAAGGCAATTTTCTCCGGTTCCTGTTCTTCCTCCGGATCATCCAGAAAATCGGTTATATCCATTTGGCCAGGCAGCTGCTCCTCTTCCGGTTGTGACGTCACAACTTTTTTAGCTTCCCGTTTCAGCTCCCGGATCTCCCTCACCGGCATATCTGCCGTCACCTGTTCTCTCATTTCTGCCGACATAGAAAGCATTTCTATTAGACCGTTAGCCGAATACTCTTGATACCGTTCCTGCAGTCTTGGAACCTGCTCCGGCCCAGCAAGTTCTCCGAACTGCTCATAGACCCGGATGCAGTTGGAGGCCCAGCTTTTATCCTTGTGGTAGCACAGCTCCATAAAATCATCGAAACTCTCATACCCTTCCGGTTCCCAGAGCCGGTCTCTCCGGATGGCCTGCAGAGCGTAGCCCGCTGATACAATTCCGTTTTTTACATCCTGGATGGCCCGATCCGCCAGCTCCTTGGCCTGATTAAAAGTCAGGCTGCTTTGTATCTCATCCATGTATGACCTCCTCAATTCTTTCTCTTACCCACCGTGTATCGTGTTTTCTGTCTGCAATCTCTTCCGCCGCCAGGGCCGGAGAAAAATAGCAGCCAATGGACGCGTAGCCTCCCGGCGTTCCCTGAAGGATCTGGAACCGGCCGGCTGTCTCCTTTTCCACGTAGTATCTCCCATAAATGTGTTTCATGTTATTTCTCCCATTCTCCCAGCGTCTGAATTCCTGGACGGCTGCACCGCACTACGTCCGCCCAGGTATAGGCCTGTCCATTATCAAACAGGCAGATATGCGGGTATCTGGCGTCCGTTACCTTCGTCCGTCTTCTGATTCCCTCTTCGTCCCGGTAATGATAGACAGCTCCCGGCTTTATTTTCCTCCGGAGTGCTTCTATTTCCCTATCGGTGATGGCGGCCCTGCAGGCTGCCTGTTTCAGCCGTTTCTTATAGCTTTCTGTTTCCTCGGTTCGGATGGTGTATAGATATTCATTTCCAGCCTTGCTGACGCATTCAATGGCATTTTTAATCCGCAGATTTTCAAATTGCAGCCGGACTTCTTTGTAAGGCAGGCCAAGGATTTTCGTCACCTGCTTGACGGTCATAGGACTTCCCACCTGTCTGAGACAGTCCAGAATTTTCTCCTGTTTTTCAGCCGACCGCTTCTGTATCTCCTGTTTTGTCATCTCGATTCTCCAATCCTAATAAATCCTCTTTCCAGTTTTCACAGGTCTTTTCCATGCATTCCTCCTATTTACTTAACACTTCTCGTAAAAAATCATCTCGATACTGGTCTGCCAGGCGGTCCCGGATGGAGACCTCCGGAAGTAAAATCGGAATGCTGGTCCCGTAGATGCGGGACTGGATCCGGTCGTCTCCGGAAGCCCGCTCCATTGGCAGGTTGGAGGTGTAGATAGTAGGCAGTATATTCCGGTACCGCTCATCAATGAGGGAAAACAGGGCGTTATTGATCCATTCCTGACGCTCCGTCTGAACCCCCATGTCATCCAGTATCAAAAGGCTGCACTCTTTAAGGCTTCGCTTCTGCTCCTCCGCCGCCTCAGAGACTCCCTCACCTTTTTTCTTCACCAGGTCAATATAATCAAGGACCTGAATAAATTTAACAACCGCGTTGTAGCGCTCCATCACCTCGTTGGCCAGACAGCAGGCCAGGAGTGTTTTTCCGCTACCCTTCGTCTGGGAGCAGATATAGAGTCCACGGCCGGAACGGCGAAACTCCTCGTATCTGGCCACAAACGAGTTAGCAATCTTTTTTATCATCTCGGTCTCATCACCGTAATAGTCCCACTTAAAATCATTCCCCCGCTTATACACGTACTCCACCGGAATTCCGGATCGGGTACGTCTCACTTCCGCAAAACTGGTGTGGTCGTCATACCAGTAGGGCTGCGTAATGCCGTAACCGGGGATATCATAGACGACTTCCCAGCCGGCGGTCTTGCCATACTCATATCGGTTTACGCTTACTACCACCGCATCAAGCTCGGTACATGCTGTAGTAATCACGGTGTGATCCCCAGGCTTTAGATTCATTTGCATCCTTTGTACCTCCTCCCTGCCGGCCCGGTCTCTGCCGCGCCTGTAAGATCAATGTCTCAAATTTCTCTCTGAGTTTTGCTGTGGATCGGATGTTGGTTTTCCAAAACGGATCGGTAATCGCATACTGCAGCGCTTCTGTGATGTCTGCTTCGGTCCGTTTATCCAGCCGTCTCATCCTCTCCACATGGCCTGCCCACTTTTCTATCTCCGTTTCTGTCTCTGGAACCTTAGCTCCCGGCAGCTGGCTTTTAACTGCCCGGATGAGTTTTTTTGTACAATCAAAATCAAACGGAGTCAGGTCCGTCGTCCGGGCCGGAACGGGACCGGCGACTCTTCTATTATTTCCTTTACTTTCCTTTACTTTCCTTTGTTCGTTTCTGTCGTCATTTTTGTCGTTTCTGTCGTCATTTTTGTCCAAAATGGTGACATTTCCCTTAATTTCGGCATCACTTAATAAAAGGTACGCTTTTTCCATCTCCACTTTTTTGCGTTTATAGGTAATTTCCAGGTACCGCTTCTGGATTCCCCTGGAAGTCAAAATCCCATATTTATCAAAAAGTGTCTGGTCAAAGATACCCCGCCTGACAGAAGCCGCCACAATGCTGGCTATTAAATTGTTCGCCCCGCTGCAGGAAAGAACCTGTCTCGCAAACAGAAGGGCGATGTCCTCATTCCATTCACAATAATAACCATGCTCTCCATAAATCCGCTGGAGCAGCTTGACGATTACTGCAAACCCTTTTAATCCAAATTCTGCTTCTATCAGTTCAAATTTTTCATCGAGCCGGCAATTAAGGGGGAAATACTCTATTCCCTCTTTTGCCATATGTCCCTCTTTTCCTGCCTGGACGGCCGGCTGCTGCCAGCTTCTCTCTATCAGGCCTGTCCCATCTACAAATCAGTGTTCCCGCCGAACGAAAGGCTTACGTCTCGCAGACGGAAGGAACGAATTCATTCGCTGCCGCAATCCGAAAACGGCGACAGAAAATGGGTAGATGGCGGCTCTGACAGGGAAACTGACACCGGCCTCATCCGGCCTGTTATCCAATCACTACCACATCAGCAGATATTTCTTCTGGGAGGTCTTTCAGCACGTTTGAGATGTACTCTTTTAACTGATTGATTGCTTTTAATCTCCAGAGGCCTCCCTCTGCTTCCACCAATTTAAAGGCAGGAGCTCCGTTCTGCTCGCCGATGCGGAACACGAACTGACTCTCTGGCTGCTCCACCTCCTGGAACGTCCGAAACGGAATCAGTGTTACCGGGTTTGGTACAAGAACCGGCGCCTTACTCGCCACGCCTACATTCATGGTGGCCGACTGGGAAATCCCGTCATCTGCATAGGCCTGCTCATTCCTACTGACAATGTTTCCGGACAGCTTCATTACCAGCTCCAGGTCCTCGTTTTTGACAAAATTGGACTGCAGGGCAATCATAAAACTTTCCTGGTCATACCACTGGTTAAACCGGAAGCAGGATACCTCTGCCTCCGACTCAAAGAGCGTCTCTCTGGTCCGCTCCTTGTCCAGCTGAGACATCAGACGGACAGTCATCGGGTCTACGATATGTACAATCATCCGGCTGCCAAGCGGAAACTCCTCCGCACAGTTTTCAATGTAGTCTAACAATGCTGTCAGGGTGTGGGCTGCTACTGCGCGGGCCTTGGGAGCAACATCGTAGCGCTCCATGCGCTTGTTCACATAGGTCTTTCCGCAAATTTCCATCACTCTGGGAATCTCCGCTCTTTTAACCAGACTCTCCAGATACTCCATCACATCTCTTGATTCTTCCATCCGCTTCTCCTTTCTATTTCTTTGCCCTTAAATCAATCGGGGGCTGTTCATAAATTTCTCCGGTATCCGGATCATAATCTCTTACTTCTTCCGCTTCCACAACCACCGGCCGGCTGATTTCTCCCGGCTCCTGCATCGACACCTGGCCGGTGCGGATGTCCTGGCCAATTAACAGTGTCGTCTCCACCTTGGCCGGACCTGCCAACTTTGGAACCACTTTAAATCCCAGGCCCACTGTTCCATCCCCGCGGGGCTTAAAACTTAACGTCACTGTAATTCCGCGGGAGGCTGCCGGATCCATGTTGGGATCCATGATATTTCTGCCTACCAGACGGATAGCCTGGCGGAACTGAGCATTCAGCTCCCCCCCTGCCAGGGTGTCAAATTCTGCATTTCTTCCCATCATATTCCTTTCTGCCAGAATCTCCGGCGAATCACCAACGGCATTCTGAAAAATATTTGTGATATATAATTGAAATTCATTGGCCACCACTAAAGGTATGATTTCCCGAATTCCCTCCGGAAGTCTTCCCTGGTTCCAATATGCTCCTCATAGTAGGCCTGCGCGTACCGCTTCCAGGATTCGTCAAATTTCTGATCCATGTGGATGCTGTATGGCTGCATATTGTGCCAGTCCGGCCGGAGAGGAATCACAAAATGATATTTCTCCGACAACTCCCTGTAAGGTTTTCCATTAAATACATGGTGGATCTCTACCCTGGAACTGCCTGTAACTACGCAATGTTCCATATCGTCCACCAATACGCTCTTTTTTATCATCTCCAGCTCCTCTTAAGTCTGTTAAGTTCCGCTTCTGATATTGTGTCGATTCCCTGCTCCCGGCATTCTGAAATAATGCCATCCAGAAACCGGGACATCTCTGCACTGTCATACTGACTGCTCCCTTTGATTGACTCGTAAGCTACGTAGCGCTCTCCATCCTGCCACACGACCCCTATCGGCCGACAGGCAGCGCCGAACTTAGCCGGATCTATCTCTACTTTGGCCAGGAAGTGCTTCGGGTTCCCGCTCTCATCCAGCTCTGCCTCTCCGTAGCGGGATAACATCTCCTGATACATCTCGTTCTTTGTCCACGCCTGCTCTTTGGTGGACATTGTAGCTGCCAGTCTTGATATCAGTCCCCAGGCATAGGCATTTGCGTTTAGACTTCTGGGAGGACGGTAGGGTTTTAATGTAACCGCAAGACGCTTTCCGTGGACTGCGTCCGCCTGTGCGAGCACCGGATCGTCGGTTTCAATCACTATGACCTGTTTCCCACCAGGCTCCCGGAAGCAGGTTCTGAGTCTTCCAATACACTGCATTTCTTTTCTCCGTATATAACTTGCATTTCCTTTTACTTTGGTTTACAATTTACTTGATAATATTTTTCTCGTGGGCCTGTCCGGCGGCAACCGGCGGGCCTTTCTACTTTGTTGCACATAGCTGCTGCTTCATCTGTCTAATAGCTTCATTCAGCTCATCTGTGCAATGGGTATGTATCCAAAGTTCTTTGGAAGCGCCAATTCCTGTCTTCCATCCTTCGTCATAAACCTGTACAGATAAAATCCCGCAATGCCCCGAAAAATTAAAAAAGGCTGTCGGCTTGTTCCCTGTTTTCTCCTGTTCTCGCGGCATTGTGGAGTTAATATCCAACGTCAGGTCTAACAGCTCATGGATTTTATCCCTTCTTCTTTTTTTCGCCTTCTTTTCGATTCTTTTTTTCATGATATCTCCTTTCAAAATCTTTGCACGGGTACAGGCGGCTGGCTTCCATACACCAGAACCAGCCACGGCAGTCCTGACAGGTTGTGTCTTCTGTCCGCTTCCCCATTATTTTGTTACTACAGCTTCAGCCCCCTGAACAGTTACCCATCCATGTTTTAATCTGGCCTCCGCCTCTTTCATCTGGATCAACTCTGGTGTAATAGACTGATTTAACAGCTGGTTTGCTTCTGCCTCTGCCTGTGCTTTAATCTTGGTCTGCTCCGCCTCCGCTTCTGCATTAATTCTTTTTACCTCTGCCTCCGCCTGAGCCTGAGCCTTATTGGCTTCTCCCTGGGCAACTGCTGTCTGCTTGTCCAGTTCTGCCTTTTCTGCGTCCTGCTTCGCCTGCTCTTTCGCCTGAATTTTTGCCTGAAGCGTCTCGTCCAGCTGAACATCGATGATCAGCGCAGAGGAAACATGGATTCCATATTCATCATTCAATTTTCCGTCCAAATACTCTGTAACTGCCTTGCTTACCTCTGCCCTCTTATCGCTGTAAATGTCCATCACGGAAAACTGTGGTGTCACTTCTTTTATGTAGGCTACAATGGAATTCTGCACTCTGCTGTCTACAATGGCCTCCCCATCCATACCATTAAACCTTGCATAGAGGTCTGTCACTCGCTCCGGAATGAAGTTATAGTTGACTGTCAGATTCATTTTTACCATTCCGCCATCTGCCGGAGCATCCACATGCCAGTCTGCGTGTTCCTTTTCGTTATAATCTTCTGGGTTGTTACTCAGAACCAGCTGCTGCTGTGAAATGGGGTAATTTTTTACCCGTGTAAGAGGGCCTACAAAATGCCACCCTGAATCCAGTGTTCCCTCTACTCCGTTCTTCGCAGTCCAGACAACTCCGACCTCTCCCTGCCCTACATGCTCGATTGATTTAACGGTATATGCGCCTCCTGCTACCGCTACAGCTGCTACTAAACCTACAACCAGTCCCTTATTCATTTTCCTTTTCCTCCTGATTGAATTTTCTTTCGTTTCGCCTGATTGATAAAAATACCTTGCTGGCAGCCCAGACAACTCCAAGCGCTGCCACTGAAATCACCAGCATGCTAATTAAAAAAATCAGCCACATCCTTATCACCTCCTGTTACAGCCACCCAGCCACATGCAAGATGGCCAGGAACGCTCCAAAGAAACCGGCGGCCAAAATCTCCGTAAACAACAGAGCTTTGTTTAAAAACTCTACCTCATCTTTTAACTCTGCATTTTTTCTACGCTCTGCCCGAAGCGGATGCTCCGGAGCTA